>Ga0256843_1000448_pt1 | contig 35384 bp, 30 predicted proteins | sample AlvinellametaG_FD_191572 | JGI IMG/M metagenome (GOLD analysis project Ga0256843, IMG submission 191572) | Pompeii worm associated microbial communities from hydrothermal vent at the East Pacific Rise, Pacific Ocean - Alvinella | ecosystem: Host-associated > Annelida > Integument > Unclassified ...
TAACTTCTTTATATTTAGGAAGAGTTTTTTTAGTTACAGTAAGTAATGCTCATACTTTTTGTTTTATTCATCTTTTTTCATACTCTTCATTAATTCTTTTTATCCAATATGTAACTTGTTCAAAAGAATTACCATCTTTAAAAGTTCTATTAAAATTATGAGTATCTTCATCTCAATCAAGACTTGTAGAAACATGAATATTATGATCTAAAATATATTTTAATTTTTCTTCATCCATTAAAGTAAGATTTGTCACTAATGCAAAAGTTACATTCTTTTTTAAATGAATAGCCTTATTTGTAGCATATTCTGTAATATATTTAACAATATCCCAATTTACAAGAGACTCTCATCCTTGAAATTCAATAGTTAAATTTGGATTAGAAGTATAAAAAATAGTATCTACTACTTTTTTTGCTGTTTCTTCAGTCATATCCATTTCTTTTGCAGTCATAGGAGCAACTGCAGCATGACAATATTGACATTTATGATTACATCTAAGAGTTGTAACAACAATATGAAGAGATGGTCAAAAAGCTAAAAACTCATTTTTTTTAGCAAATTTTTTAGCTTGTTGTAAAACATATTCTTCTTCATTTTCTAATTTTATAAATCATCTCTCTTTTAACTCATCATATTTACACCCCTCTTTTATTTCCCCAGCAATAAATTTAGCAAAATCATCTTTATTTAAAAAAGAATATTTTGCTATATCATTTGTTATTAAATAACTATCTTCATCAAATTTTTTAAATCTAAAAAATCCAGTATTTTTATCTATTTTTTTTATTTTTGTTAAATCTAACATTTATTCATTTATTAATGAGATAATATAGTTCATAAGTTCATTAAAAATTTCTTCAATTTCTACTTCACTTTCTCAAGAAATAATAATTTTATTATTTTCTAAAGCTATTCTTCAAACTTCTTTAAAATCATCTATAGCTTCTTTTATTTTTTCTTCTGGATAAATTTCAGAATGTATTTTATATATTTTTTCCATAATTTTATTTTTTAAATTTATTTTTCATATCTTTAAATGCATCAACATCCAACTTAATTTCAGGAGTTTCTATTTCACTTTCTGTTTCTTCTTCTATTTCTTTTAATATTTTTTCTATTTCTTCTTCATTAATTTTTAATTCTGGATCATTCTCAATTTCTTTTAAAATCTCATCAATATCTTTATCAAAATCTATTTGATTTTGTTCTTGATTATTTTGATTATCAGTATCAATAGCAACAAAATTATTAGCATCCAAACTATTAGCTATTGCTGCTCAAACTATTTTTTCTCTTATATCTTTATTTTCTTTTTCAAGTTCATCTCTTAAGTAAGTAGCAAGTAATTCATCAGAAAAATCTGCTATAATATTTTTAGGCTCTTGCTTATTATCATCTCTAGTTGTAAATTGAAGTACAATATTTCAATTTCCATCTTGTTTAAAGAAAAAATATCATTTATCTAAAAATTGATATGCAGCCTTTAAAATAATATTTTTAGGAAAGATATTTGTATCAATAGTTAATTCAAATTTATTCACCTTAAGAATTTCTTTTAAAAAATGTTCCATATTTATTAATTATTAATTATAATAATAATAAGAGTATAAAAAAAAGAAAAAATTGCAATAATTTTTTCTTTTAAATTAATTATTAAATAATGGTGGTGGAGTAATTTGAATAAAAGGATTATATTTAATAACTAATGGATAATTAAAATATGTTAATGAATTTTCTAATCAAACAGAAGAACTACCTCAATTTGCCACATCATCATTAATATCTATATCTCAATCTAAATCAGAATCGTATCTATAATACCTTCTTAAATAATTTAAATCAAATTTTTGTGCTTTTTTTATATCACAATTATCTTTAGTATAATAAGGGCAGATTTTATTATCTCATCTTGCTCAACCAATTGTATTATTTGAAAATAAAGATCATTTAATATATAACTGATTCTTGAAATATCAAATTCAATCATCTAATGTTAAATATTTATCTTGAGTTACATCATAAGCTAATAATGCTTTGTCAGCATATATTATAGCATTAATATTTAACACATCATCATCTACTAAAATATTTCATCATTTTCAATTTAAACCTTTTAATACAATTATTCAGTGAATTCAAATATTAGTATTTATATCATTTTTTTCAATAATTAAATCTCATCAAATTATTAAAATAGTTTTTCAATCTTTAGCCTTATAATTCTGATCTATATCAGAATATTTAATTGTTCATCAATTTAGTTTGTAATATATAATTTTATTATCTAATAATTCTTTATAATTATTATCAGTATTTGTATAATAATCTACATTAATATTGTTAATTATATTATAGGCTTTTTTTCTTATTTTCTTTTTTAATTCTCATTTAGTAATATTTCATTTTAGTGCATTGTAATCTAATTCTTGATTTTGAAAAATATTTTTTGCATATTTACTATATGTTTTTCATAAAATTTTAATTCATTTAAAATAAGTTGATAAAACAATATCATTCCCAAAATAAACATTTTTTCATATTATATCTGCTGGATAAACAATAGTTTTTCAATTAGTCTTATATTTTACAAAACTAGCTAAATATGCTCCATTATAATCTACAACTCAATTATTTTCTTCAATTAGTAAAGTATTAATATCTTGAGATAAAAATCATGTAGAACTTAAAGTAAAATAATCATTTCTATGTCATTCTGAAATAACAATAGAATTATTTTGTAAATTATAATCTAAATTTTCATTATTATTTCATCATTCTGATTTTCCAAATTCTAAATATATCTTTTCTTCAGAAATAATTGAAGATGTTATTTCTGATACTATATCTATTCATCATCATTGAATAGCTCATTCAATAAATCAATATCTTTTTGCTCATTCATTCTTAAAATTAAGTTTATATATTGGCTTAAATTTAAATTCAATATTAGAAACAAAAGTTTTATTTCAACCAAAATCTGATACTCCTGCAGTTATATTATTAATTTTAAAATTTCATTTTGCTTTATTATAAGAATTAGTTGTGGGAGAGTACACTTTAAATTCAAGATTGTAAATTCAGTCAGAATCATTTCTAAAAATTCAAGAATTTGGAGTATCTGTTCAATTTAAATTTGTAGTTCAAATATAAACTGCTGAATCTCAACTTTGTTTATATTGATCTAAATATAATGCATTATTATAATTTACATTTACATCTACATTTCTAATGACTGTATTATCAGCTTTTGTAACTTTTAAAATTTTATTATTATATTTATCTTTTAAAATTAATTTTACATTATTAATAGTTCAGTCTGCTAATTTTGTTCAATTACTTAAATTATCAGTTGATGAAATACTTGAATTTCAAGGAAAATCAACATCATTTGCATAAACATTATAATAATAATTTTTATTAAAATCTGTACAGTTTCCTGCTTCATCACAAACATTTCAAAGATGAAAAGTATAAGGTCTATAGTTTCAAGAAGTAATATCATTTTGAGAAATATTAACTATTGACAAATCATTATTATATTTTTTAAAATTATTTGAAGTATCAAATTTTAAAGAATTACTAGAATTCTTATCATTATATTTTTCTAATGTGGTATTTATTTCTGTAATTGGTGAACCAGAAGAAGAAGTGGTATACAATATAGTTTTATTATCATTTGCTACAAAATAAGATCAATAAGCTGGATTTGGAGTAATTTCTGATTCAGAAGGATTAGTTATATCAAATTTAATCAATCAATTATTAATTTTATAATTATAATTTCAAGCATAATCATAGACTCTAATTTTATATTTAAAATTACTATTATCAACAGGTGTTCTATTCCAAGTTCTTGTAATTATAGTATTTTGTGAATTTAAATTATCCCATGTTTTTACAGTAGACCAAGATCATCAATCTTTACTTTCCTGTAAAACAATCTTTTTTAATTTACTTCCACCTCTATCTTTAGCTTTTACTGTAATAGTTTCTGTATGATTTGTCCATCAAATATTATATGTTACTGAAAGTGATTCTGGTCTTGATCAATCCCGATATTCACACCGCATATAATCATAATTTTTTGATCAATTTACTCTTGAATCATATGTGTAATATCAAGATAAAGGTGATTTTGAAAAAGTAGGACTTCATCAAGTAGTATCTCAATCTGTATTACACCAAGTGGCTCAATCTCAATGTGTTTTAGCTTTTGCATGTTTTCAGTACCAAGCAGAAAAACCATTATTAAATCAAATTAATAACAGTATTAAAATTCATAATAAAATTTTTTTCATAAAAAATATAATTTATTAAATATTTATATATTATATATTAAATCATATTTCTTAAAAAAATACAAAAAAAAGATGTTTTTTTCTAAACATCTTTCATACTTAATTGAATTTTACCCTTTTCTTTATCAATTTCTGTAATTTTTACTTTTACTTTATCTCAAACTGAAACTATTTCATTTGGATCAGAAACAAATTTATTAGCTAATTGAGAAATATGTACTAATCAATCATTTTTTAAACCAATATCTACAAAAGCCCCAAAGGCAACTACATTTCTAACAGTTCAATCAACTACCATTCAAGCTTCTATATCATCCATTTCAACTTTTTTACTAGCTTTTTTATGAGCAGAATTTACTCTTGGATCTTCTCATAAAGAAGAATAAGCATCCCTTACAAATCTTAGTGTTACTTCTGTAAAATCTTTTCTAATTTCTGCTGGAACTTTATCTATTCCAAAGATATTATTTTCAATAACATATTTTGCAAATTCATATTGTTCTGGATGAATATCTGTATTATCTAATTTTTCATCACTTTCAGGAATTCTCAAAAATCAAATTGCTTGTTCATAAACTGAATCTGATAATACTTTTTTAAGTTGTTCTCTATTTCTATATGGCCTATTTTTATAGATTTTTTTTGCTGCTCTTTTATCAATTCAAGAAATATGATTTAAAACATAAACTGAAGCAGTATTTACATTTATACCAACTTTATTAACAGTATCTTCTACTACATAACCTAATTTTTCTTCTAATTTTTTTTCTGGCATATCATGTTGATACATTCCAACTCAAATACTTCAAACTGGTACTTTTACAAGTTCAGATAATGGATCAATAAATCTTCTTCAAATAGAAATAGTTCATCTATCAGTTAAATCTAAATCTTTAAATTCTTCTTGAGCAATTTTTGAAGCTGAATAAACTGAAGCTCCACTTTCATTTACAATATAAATTGGTAACTCAGAGATTGATTGAACAAGTTCAACAGTTTCATTAGAAGCAGTTCCATTTCAAACAATTACTATTTCAATATTATGTTTTTCCAATAATTTTTTTATTAAAATTTTAGCATTATTTTCAGAATGCAAAAATATTTTTGAAAATTCAATTGGATTTGCTCATTCATCTAAAACTACAATTTTACAACCTGTTCTAAAAGCTGGATCAATTGCTAGAATTTTTTTACCATATTCTGGTTTTGTCATAAGAAGAGCTGAAAGGTTTGTTTGAAAAACTGATATAGCATCATCTTCTGCAATTTCTGATAATATTCCTGAAACTTCATTTTCAACAGATTTATAAAGAGTTTTATAACCAGTCTTAATAGCATCAAGATAAATTTTTCAAACCTCAGTTGTGAAATCATTATCAAATTGTTTTAAGAATTCTTCTTCTAATTTATCAGCTTTTAGTTTAACAGAAAGAATTTTCATTTTTTCTCATCTACTTAATGCTAGAATTTGATAAGGTTTTACTTTAGAAATATTAATTTCAAAATCAGAATAAATATCAAATTTATAAGTATCTTTTTTAATATTATCTGCTAATTTTTCTATAGATTTTTCTCACTTTATTTTTGAAACAATATTTGATTTTTTTTCTAAATAACTTCTTAAAAATTCTCTAATTTCAGCATTAGCAACAATTTCAGCAGCAATAATTTCTTTTGAACCTTCTATGATTTCTTCCTGTTTATTTTCTTTTAATAAATTTACAAATTCAGAAGTATTTTTAAATTCTTCTCAAGCCTTTATATAATCAGCAATTACTTGAAAACCTTTTTCAATTGCAATCATTGCTTTAGTTTTTTTCTTAGATTTATATGGTTTATAAATTTCTTCAACTTCTTTCAAAGTAATAGCTTTTATAATATTTTCTAATAATTCAGGAGTTAGTTTCCCCATTTCATCAATAGTATTAATTGCTGTATTCTTCATTTTCCAGATTTTTTCTTGTTTTTCTCTCAAGCTAACAATATCTCTAATCACATTTTCATCCAAATCTCCAGTTGCTTCTTTTCTATATCTTGCAATAAAAGGAGTAGTTGAACCTTCTGCTATCAAATCCAAAACAGTTTTAGTTTGAAAATCTTTAAGACCAAGTTCTCTAGAAACTCACTCAATAAAATTTGGTTCAGCAATTAAATTTGTACTTACAAATTTACTAATTTCTTCTTCAATAATATTTTCAGACATTTTTATTTGTTTATTAATAATAAATTTATTTTATATATTATAATTAAAAAGCAAAAGATTTTTTATAAATTAGCACTCAAAGTAAAAAAGTGCTAAAAAAGTTTTGACATAATTATTTTTTTTGATATACTATCTTCAGTTCCATATAAAAATGGAAAAATTAGATTACAAATTAACTATAAAAACTATGGCAAAAATTATATGAATTGATTTAGGTACAACTAATAGTTGTGTTGCTTTTATGGAAGGATGAGAAGCAAAAGTAATTCCTAATGCTGAATGAAATAGAACTACTCCTTCAATTGTTGCTACTGATAAAGAAGGAAATGTAATTGTTGGTACTCCTGCCAAAAGACAAGCTATTACTAATCCTCTTGGAACAATATTTTCTGCAAAAAGATTTATTGGTAGAAAATTTGATGAGGTACAAGATGAAATTAAAAATGTTCCTTATGAAGTTGTAAAAGGTAAAAATGGTGAAGCATTAATTAAATTTAATGGTAAAGATGTTAGACCAGAAGAAATTTCTGCTCATGTATTAATGAAAATTAAAGAAGATGCTGAAAAATTTCTAGGTGATAAAGTTACAGAAGCTGTAATTACTGTTCCTGCTTATTTTAATGATGATCAAAGACAAGCTACAATTAATGCTGGTAAAATTGCTGGTTTAGATGTAAAAAGAATTGTAAATGAGCCAACTGCTGCTGCTCTAGCGTATTGAGCAAATAAAGGTAAAAATGAAAAAATTGCTGTTTATGATCTTGGTGGTTGAACATTTGATATTTCTATTTTAGAACTATCTGAAGAAGGTACATTTGAAGTATTATCTACAAATGGTGATACTCACTTAGGATGAGATGATTTTGATAAAGCAATATTAGATTATATTGTTGATGAATTTATGAAACAAGAAGGTGTTGATCTTAGAAAAGATCCAATGGCACTTCAAAGAGTAAGAGATGAAGCTGAAAAAGCTAAAAAAGAATTATCTTCAACAACTAATTATGATATTAATTTACCATATATTACTGTTGATGCTACTGGACCTAAAAATCTTATGATGAGTATTTCTAGAAGCAAATTTGAAGAATTAATTGGTGATTTAGTTGAAAAATCTCTAGCTCCTTGTAAAAAAGCACTTGATGATTCTGGTCTAAAAGCCAATGAATTAAATCAAATTCTACTTGTTTGAGGTTCTACAAGAGTTCCATTAGTAGTTAAAAAAGTTGAAGAATTCTTTGGTAAAAAACCTAATGCAGGTATTAACCCTGATGAATCTGTTGCTCAAGGTGCTGCTATTCAAGCTGGTATTATTGGTTGAGATGTAACTGATGTATTATTACTTGATGTTACTCCATTATCTTTAGCTATTGAAACAATGGGTGGTATTGCTACAAAAATGATTGAAAGAAACACTACAATTCCAGCAAGTAAATCTGAAACTTTCTCTACTGCTGTAGATAATCAACCAGAAGTTGAAATCCATGTAGTTCAAGGTGAAAGAGAAATGGCTGCAGACAATAAATCTCTTGGTAGATTTAAATTAGATGGTATAGCTCCAGCTCCAAGAGGAGTTCCTCAAATTGAAGTTACTTTTGATATTGATGCAAATGGTGTACTTACTGTAAAAGCTAAAGATAAAGCTACAGGTAAAGAACAACATATTACAATTGCAGGTTCAACTGGTATGGATGAAGCTGAAGTTGATAAATTAGTAAAAGAAGCTGAAGAAAACAAAGAAAAAGACAAAGCAAGAAAAGAAGCTGTTGAAGCTAGAAACTTAGCTGATTCTACTGTTGCTCAAGGTGAAAAAACTCTTGCAGATAATACAGATAAAATTCCTGAAGGTGATAAAAAAGAAGCTGAAGAAGCTATATCTGAACTTAAAAAAGTTTTAGAAAATCCAGAAAGTACAAAAGATGAATTAGAACCAGCTACTAAAAAAGTTAATGATATTATGATGAAAGTTGGACAAGCTATTCATTCTAATCCAGGAACTACTACTGAAAGTACAGAAAAAAAAGATGATGACTGAGTAGTTGATGCTGAAGAAGATAAAGATAGTAAATAAAATATTATAATAAAGTAAAAAAATAAAAAATCAAGGACTTTTTCCTTGATTTTTTTTGACAATAAAAGTATTTACAATAAAATAAGTTTTGTAGATTATTTTAGAAATTAATATTTAATATAATGAAATTATATAAAAAAAGAGGTTTTACGCTTATTGAAATAATGATTGTAATTGTAATTATTTCTTTACTTGCTGTTACATTAGTACCAAAATTGACAAGTGCACAAGCTAGATCAAGAGATGCTTCAAGAACTACAAGTCTTTTGTCTATGAAAGCTGTTTTAATTACATATTTTGATGATTATTCAGAATTTCCAGTTAATTCACATGATCAAGCAGCTAATGATGCAGCAACACCTAACTGAGATTGATGTTTAAGTACTGATGAAAAATGAACAACTGAAACACTTTCTGATTATGTAGAATGAAGTAAAACTTCTTTTGATCCTCAAAAAAATGCTCTTGTTTGGTCATGTTGAACTCCTGGTTCATTTGGTTATATTGCATTAAGTAAAAATTGAGCTAATAAATCTGCATTTATATTATCAGCTCAAACTGAAACATATCAAAAATCTAATACTGTAACAGTTGCAGAAGTTGCAGATACAGATAAAAATTGAGAATATGATATTGATGATTTAGAAACAACAAATTTATTATTTGAACAAACTATTACTCAATTAAAAACTGCAGATGCTGCAGCAGACACAACTATTTATACAGTTACTTGAGGTTAATTAAAAATAAAAAAATCTAGAAATAATTCTAGATTTTTTTATTAAATATTTTTTATTACAAAAGGAATTATATCATTTATAGAATCAATAGACTCTGGCAAATTTGCTAGAGTTTTTTCTATGTCTTCTTTTTTGTATCACATAGCTACTAAAGTATTTATTACATCTTGATGTTTTTGTGAAATATTAAATTTTTTAGTTTTTAGTTCTGATTTATCATTTCAAGAAATATCTGAGTATTTTTTAATTATTTCAGAATCTTTTAATTCTAAAATAATTTTACTTGCTCATTTTTTTCATATTCATTTAATAGATTCAATTGTTTTATTGTCAGCAGTTGAGATTGCATCAACCAATCTAGTTAATCAAATAGACAAAATATTTAAAGCAACTTTTCAACCTACTCAATTTACTTTTATAAGTTCTTCAAAAATTTGTTTTTCCTCTTTATCTACAAATCAAAATAAAAGTTGAGAATTCTCTGTTCTATGATGATAAATAAATAATTCTATTTCTTTTTTATCTCATATTTTAGCAAAAATTAGTTCATTAATAAGAACCTCATAACCTACTCCAGAAGCTGGCAATATAACTATTTTAGAATAATCTAATTCTATAATTTCTCATTTTAAAAAAGCAATCATTTCTTAATTTTTATCAAATATTTAATATAGTATATATGTTAAGTATTTTTTTGCAAAAATAAAATTTGGAAAAAAAGAGATTATTGCTATAATAAAGCAATATTTTAAATTTAAATAACAATATTAAAATGCAATATACTTCTACAGAAATTAGACAAAAATTTTTAGATTTTTTTAAATCAAAAAATCATGCAATAATTCCTTCTGCTCCAGTTGTTCCAGAAAATGATCCAACAGTGCTTTTTAATACTGCTTGAATGCAACCTCTTGTTCCATATTTATTAGGTGAAAAACATCCTTCAGGAACTAGATTAGCTGATAGTCAAAAATGTATTAGAACTGGTGATATTGAAGAAGTTGGTGATAATTCTCACTTAACATTTTTTGAAATGTTAGGTAACTGGTCACTTTGAGATTATTTTAAAAAAGAAAGTATTAATTATTCTTGGGAATTTTTAACTAGCAATGACTGGCTAGCACTTGATCCTAGAAAAATAGCTGTAACAGTTTTTGAAGGTGATAAAGATGCTCCTAGAGATGAAGAATCTGCTGCTATTTGGGAAGAAGCAGGAATGCCAAAATCTAGAATTTCATATCTTGATAAAAATGAAAACTGGTGGGCAGCTGGTGATACTGGACCTTGTGGACCAGATTCTGAAATATTTTATTGGGTTGGTGATTCTGAATTTCCACCAGAAGATTCAAATGTAGGAAATGATGAAGACAACTGGATGGAAATCTGGAATAATGTATTTATGGAATACAATAGACAAGCTGATTGAAGCTTAGAAAAATTACCAAATCAAAATGTTGATACAGGTATGGGACTTGAAAGAATAGTTGCAACACTAAACTGAGAAAAAACAGTTTATAACACTGATATGTTTGACTATATTATAGACAAAATTACTGAAACTATTTGAGTAGAATATAATGAAAAAAATCTAAAATCTATAAGAATTATAGCTGACCATACTAGAACTGCTACAATTATGATAAGTGATTGAGTTGTTCCAAGTAATGTTGATCAAGGTTATGTTCTTAGAAGATTAATGAGAATTGCAATCAGACAGGCTCATAAATTAGGTTTCAAAGGATTATTTTTATCAGAAGTTTCAGCAGTTATAATTGAAAAATTAGGAATTGCTTATCATCATATGATAGAAAAAAAATCTGAAATTTTAGAAGAAATAGTTAGAGAAGAAAAACAATTTGTAGAAACTTTGGAAAAAGGTTTAAAAGAATTTGAAAAATTAGTTAGAGGTTTTGAAATAGCTTTTGAAAGAAGTGGTAAAAAAATAGATACTATAGCTGGAGCAAAAGCATTCAAACTTTATGATACTTTTGGTTTTCCATTAGAAATGACTGTTGAATTAGCTGAAGAAAGAGGTTTAAAAGTTGATGAAGAAGGGTTCAAAGAAGCAGAGAAAAAACATCAAGAATTATCAAGAGCTGGTTCAGCACAAAAATTTAAGGGTTGATTAGCAGATGACTGAGAAGAAACAACAGCACTTCACTCTGCAACTCACTTAATGCTTGCTTGATTAAATGAAGTATTATGAGGAGGAATTGATCAAAAAGGTTCAAATATTACACCAGAAAGATTAAGATTTGATTTTAATTTTGATAGAAAAGTAACAAGAGAAGAACTTGATAAAGTAGAAGAATATGTAAATAATGCAATTGTAAAAGCTTGTGAAGTTGAACTTATAGAAATGGATAAAACAGAAGCAAAAGAGTCAGGAGTAAGATGAAGTTTTTGGGAAAAATATCCAGACACAGTAAAAGTTTATACTTTCAAAGATTCTGAAAATAATGTTTATTCAAAAGAACTTTGTGGATGACCTCATGTAGAAAATACAAAAACTATGGGAACTTTCAAAATCAAAAAAGAAGAAGCAAGTAGTAGAGGAGTTAGAAGAATTAAAGCAGTGCTAATTAAGGATTAATATGAAAAATATACTAATTACATGAGCTTCAAAATGAATTTGAGCATATTTAGAAAAAGATTTAAGAGAAAATAATAACATTTTCTCTTTTTCAAAATCTAATGGTTTTGATTTAATTAAAAAAGGAACTTTTGAAAAAATTGAAGATAATATTTGAGAAAATATGCTTGATATTTTAATATTAAATGCTGGAGTTTGAGAGTTTTGATTATTTGAAGAAATTAATTTAGATAAATATGAAAATATAATTAATTTAAACCTTTTAGCTAATATTAGAATTTTAAAAACTTTAGAAAATAAAATAAATAAAAATACTAAAATTATTTTTATTGGTTCAATTATTTCTAAAAAAATTATGAAAAATGCAGCTGTTTATCAGGCATCAAAATTTGGTTTGAGATGATTTGCTGGTTGATTAAGAAAAGAGTGAAAAAAAATATTTTTAATTAATCCAAAAATTGTAAATACTAATTTTCATAAAAATAAAATAGATTTAGAAAAAAGATTTGAAGAAACTAGTTTAGATAGTATACTAGAAGTAGTAAAAAATATCATTTCTTGAAATGAAGAAAGATTTGAAATAGATTTGTAACACATATTAAATATGCGCAGTGAAACAAGTGCCCTTGGTGTAAAAGCAATTATATTAGCAGCAGGAAAAGGAAGTAGATTAGCTCCTTTAACAGATACTACTCCAAAACCAATGATTAATATTGCTGGAAAACCAATTTTAGAACATACTATGGAAAGTATTTATACTCAAGTTGATGAAATTATAATTGTAGTTAAATATTTATCTGAAACTATTTCAAATTATTTTTGAGATAATTTTCTTGGTACAAAAATTACTTATCATATTCAAGATGATGAAAAATGAACTGGTGCTGCAATTAGATGAATAAAATTTGAGGAAGATTTTATTCTGATTAATTGAGATTCAATTTTTGAAAAAAAAGATTTAGATAATTTGATAAATTCACAAAATTATTGAGCATTAGTTTTAGAAACAGATACTCCAGAAAAATATTGAATTTTTGAACAAAATTCTAACAAGTTTGCAACAAAAATTGTTGAAAAACCAAAAGAATTTATTTGAAATTTAGCCAATCAAGGAGCATATAAATTTTCAAGTGAAATGTTTAATTTAGTTGAAAAAATTGAATTATCTGAAAGATGAGAGTATGAAATAACAGATGCTATTAATTTATTTATAAAAAATAATGAATTTCAATTAATTAATCTAGAATGAAAAATTTTAGATATTAGCTATCCTTGGAATATATTAGAAGCTAATAAATATTTTTTAGAAAAATTTGTGAAATCAGAAATAAATTGAGAAGTAGAAGAAAGGGTTAGTATAAAATGAAATATTATATTGTGAAAATGAAGTATTCTAAAATCTGGAACTTATATTGAATGAAATGTTATTTTTTGAGAAAATTGTGTAATTTGACCTAATTGTTATATAAGATGAAATTCTGTTTTTTGAAATAATTGTGCTGTTTGAAATGCTGTTGAAATTAAAAACTCAACTATCTGAAATAATACAAAAATATGACATTTAAGTTATGTTTGAGATAGTGTAATATGAAATGATTGTAATTTTTGAGCAGGTTTTAAAGTTGCAAATCTAAGACATGATTGAAAGAATATGAGAGCAATGATAAAATGAAAATTAGTTGAAACTTGACTAAAAAAATTATGAATTATACTATGAGACAATTCTAAACTTTGAATAAATACACTTTGCTATCCAGCAAGAGTATTTTCCTCAAATACTACAAGTTTACCCTGAGAAATAATAAAATAAATGGTACAAAATAATAAAATAAACATAACAGTAATTGGTTGATGAAGTGGTACTTTCAATGTTCTTTATGGTTTAAAAAATACTGAGTCAGAAAAAGAACAAAATCTAGCTGCAATTATTGCAATGACAGATTCTGGTTGAACTACTGGTGAAATTAGAGATAAATATGGTGTACTACCTGCTTGAGATATTAGAAGATGAATTGCTGCTTTAGCTGAAGATACTAAATTTGTTAGACAATTTTTTGAATATAAGTTTGAATGAGAAAAAGGAGTAATAGGTTCAAATAAAATGTGAAATATAATTCTTTGAGCTTTGGAAAAAATAAAATGATGATTTAATGAAGGATTAAAAGAAGCTCATAAAATGTTTAGAGTGAAAGGAAAAGTTATTCCTGTAACTCTAGAAGATGTACATTTATGAGTAGAATTTGAAGATTGAACAAAAATTATTTGAGAAAAAAACATTGATGTTTCTGATAAAAATCCATGAGAAAAAACTCATGATACTAATCAAAATATAGTTGATGCATTTTTAGTTGGTTGAGAATGAAAAATTAACCCTGATGCAACTGAAGCAATAATTTCTTCAGATATAATAATATTATGACCTGGAGATTTCTATACTAGTATTATTCCAAATCTTCTTTCACCTTGAATGAAAGAGGCTTTATCTAAAACTACAGCAAAAATAGTTTATGTTTGTAATATTATGGCTGATAAAGGTGAAACAACTACTTATGAATTACCAGATTTTATAGATAATATTGAAAAATATGCATGAAAAGTTGTTGATTATGTATTAGTAAATAATTGAAATATATCTGATAAATTAGTAGAAAAATATAAAACTGAATGAAAGAAACCAGTTAAGTGTAAAACTGATATGTGTTTTTCTTGAAAAACTTACAAAGTTATTGAAAGAGATTTTATTGATGAATCAGATTATGTTAGACATAACCCAGTTAAATTATCAAAAGCTATTATTGATATAGCAGAAGGTTGGATAAAATAAAAAAACTAAATTTTATGTGAATTGATTCCAAGAAAGTGGACTGGAAATAAAAAATTATTCCACTTTTTATATTTTATATTATATAAAGAATAAAATTATACAAAAAAGTCAAAAAAAGATTTGCAATAAAATCTCTTTTGAATATAGTATCTGAGCTTTCAAAAAAAGAGAGAAAAAATGGGTTATTAGCTCAGCTGGTAGAGCAGCGCCCTTTTAAGGCGAAGGTCCTGGGTTCGAACCCCGGATGACCCACCATTTAAGATTTAAAGAAGAATTTCAATTTAATTGAAGTTCTTTTTTTGTATTTAAAGCCATAAACTCTTGATTTATTAGTGTGTGAGATTTTAATTTTTCATATTCAATTTTTCAATTATAAATAATATCAAATGATAATTGAATTAACTCAGGTTTTTCCTTTTGTAATACTAATTTATCTAGGTGTGTGAGAATTTTATTAGAATATTTTTTAAATCTTTCTAATCAAAATTTTTCTGAATATTTTTTTTCTTTTATTTTAAATAATTTAATATCCGTTTTTAATTCTTGTAATTTTTCATTTTGGCTTTTTAATAAATCAGGATAAGGTAGTAAATTTGTTATATTTTTTGTTATAATATCTTGTTCTGCTTTCAAGCTTATAATTTTTTTATGAATATTATTTTCTTTTTCAATATTTTCATTTTTTCTTATTTTATAAACTCTTTCTGTAATTAAATTTATTAATTTTAATGCATCCTTGTTAAAATTTAAATTACTGAAAATATTTATTATTTCATTATTTACTTCATCTCTTCTTAAACTATAATTTTTATGCTTTATACCTTTTTTTCATCTACAGGAATAATAATGGTGATACTTTCAGCTTTTAGATCTAGATTTTTCAGCAGTTAAATGTCATCAACATTGAGGACATTTTAAAACTTTTCAGTATGGATAATCAGGATTATAGTTTTTAGGTTTTTGTATTATAGGAGATTCTTCTAATTTTGTATCTCATTTATAATATTCTATTTCAATATTATTGTTATTAATGATATTTATTTTATATCTTCATCTATTTGCTTTGTTCCATAGATCAATACTAACTAATCAGTTATAAGGAGCTCTTAAAGGTTTATTTCAAGTCCATTGTTCACATATTATTCAAGCATATATAGGAGATTTAATATATCTCTGGAGTTGTTCATTATTTAATTCTAATCCTCCTATTTGTCATATAATTTTTGTTTTATTATTATTCCATTTATCTTTTTTTCTTGATTTAAATCACATTAAATTAATTTCTTCTACAATTTCTTTATCATTTAAATCTCATCTTGCCTTTAATTTAAACATTTTCTTTATGTAAATACTTTCTTCTGGATTATCAATTTGTATTGTTTTTTTTCAAAATTCAGTATTTATTTTTTTTAATTTAAATCAGTAATTAGACATTCTTACTTTATATCATTTAGAATTGTTTTTTATTGCTTGTCCTAACATTCTTTGAAGTATAGTAGTTCTTTCATTTTCTGACATCATAACACTAATATTTTCTCACATTTCTTTATTATTATTTTTTGCCCAGTCATATTTGTTAGTATCAATTCATTTAATATTTATTACATTTTCTTCTTCTCCAATCATTCCATAAACATCTCTTAGAATTACTCATAAGTCACTAAATTGTTTTTTAAAACTATTGTGTATTTCTATTCATCATCTAGAAACTCTATCAATTTTTAAAACAATTATATAATCTATTTTTAATTCAGAATTATTTATAAAATCTAAAGCTTCTTCTATTTTTGGTCTCTTATCTTTTGTACCTGTAAATTGTTCAGAAAAAACTCACAAAACTTGGTAATTATTTCTTTTACAAAAATCTCTACATTCTTGTTCTTGTACTTGTAAGCTCTCACCATTTTTTGATTGCTTTGATGTAGAAACTCTACAATATATTATTGCATTTTTTTTCATATTTTTTTGCTTTATAAAAAGTTAATTTATTCATTCATATTAATAAAATTATTATAGTTCATATTTACTAATATATATAGTTTATCAATAAATTGAATTTTTATAGATTTTTCTATATTATAATTTTTTAAAAAATATAATTCTTTTTCATAATTTTTGTTTATATTATATAAAATGTGTTGATTGCTTTTCATTTGTATTGGTTAGTGTGTTATATTATATTAATATGATTTAATTAATTTATTAAATTGATTTTTACTATTTTTACATAAATATTCATTTATATCTATCTTACTTTTATTTTTTTCTAAAGGAAGTGTTATAATATAGCTATTAATTGAATTATATTTTAATTCTTTTTTTATTTCTATAGCTTTATTATTTCAAGCTTTATTTTTATCATTATCAAGTAAAATATAAACAATACTTGTTTTTAATGCATTTATCAATTTTTGGTTATTTTTTAGAAATAATCATCATAATGAAATTGAATTATATCATATTTTTTTTAAGGCTAATGAATCAAAGACTCATTCAGTGATGAAAATATAATTATTATTTAAGTCATCTTCATTATAATAATATTTATTATTTATTTTCTGATTTTTATATTTTCAAATTTCATAGTGATTTATAGGAGTATATTCTGTTGATCTAGATGTAAAATATCTTACATTTCATTCAACTATGTAAGGTATTGTTATTCTATTTTTAAATAGTGGTAATCAATTAGAACTAAAAAGACTAGTTTTTTTTATTAAATCTATAGAAAATTTATTTTTTAATATTTTGTACAACATCGAGTTATTTGGTGAATATCAAATTTTATATTTCTTAATTATTTTATTATTTAATCAATATCAGTTAACTTTTATTTCTCAATCAAAATTTTTGTATTGTATCTCTTTTTTATTTAATAAATATTTACTTTTGATATCTTCTTTTAATTCTAATTCCCAATATTTAGAGATATAATTCATTACTTTTACAAAATCTTTATCATCTTGAAAATTATCTTCTTTATTTTTTTTTATTTCATTTATTTTTTCTGTTTTAAAATCATTATTTTCTCATAAATAATTTTTTTCTATATACTTTAAAGCATTTGGAAAATTTAATTTTCTATATTTAATCACAATATTGAATATGTCACCATACTTTCAGCAAGAAAAGCATTTGTAGTACTTTTTAGTATCATTAATAACTAAGCTTGGATTTTTATCCTCATGGTTAGAATTTATGCAATTTGTCTTAAAAATATTTGTTCATTGTTTATAAATTATTTTTCCAGTCTCAGAAGAAAAAATTTTAGATAATTTTATATTAGATTTTAGAAAATTTTTATCTATTTTATAATTCATTTTAATTAAAATAAGTTAAAGAATATAAAAGAATTTTAAATAAAATAAATATTTTACTGGAAGGAAACTCTTTTTTTCTCCTAGTAGTTATTTTTTATATTATTTATATTCTTTATAAGGTATAGTAGAAGTGATTTAGTTTATATAAGGGGTAAAGTAATGAATTAAGTTTCATTTTTAGAACTTTTCTTTTCAAAATCACTATTTTCTTCATATAGGTCTTTCAAATATATGTTATTAGATGCAAGTCATTTTCTAAGTAATTCTAACCTGTTTTTAGTATCTACATTAATATTTACTTTCCATGTTTCGATATTTTCATTAATTATTAGAATTTTTCATTCCATTTGATATATATTATTTTTTATTATTAAATTTTTCTTTATAAGAGAATTTAATGTCTTACTTATTGTAGATTTACTTTTATGTAATATGTTTGATAATGAATTTTGAGATAGATTTATTCAGGGCAAATATTTTTGTTGAGATTTTAGATCATATAAAAAGAGAAATAGAAATTTTTCATTGTCCTTTAATTCTTTAATTGAATAAAGTTCATTAGTGATCAAGTTTTTTAATTTGCTGTGATTGAATTCTTTTAAAGATACATCTGATTCTTTGCAGTATTTAATTAAATTATTTTTTTCTGTTAATCATTTATATAAATGATTAATTTTTTTCATGGCTCTCATATATTTTTTGTATTAATTTTAAAATATGTTTTTATGGTAAAAAATAAATAGCCACTTAAAATAAATAGCTACTTATAATTATAAGTTATTTAAAATAAGATATTTTTAATCTTTAAATTTATTTATTTCAATAAGTTTTTTCTCTACTGTATTTACAAAAAGCATACTATAAATATCTAGAAATTCATCAAATTCATTAAATACTTTTTCTTCAAGTTGCTCGTCTATACCTATAGTTCAAAAAATTTTTTTTATAAAATTTTCTAATTCAAGTAATCATTCCATATATTTAGCTCTATCTGAGTCTAGTGTTAATTTAATTGAATAAAAATTATAATAAAAAGCACATATTTTTTTTAGTATATTAATATCTTTAATAGAATTAATCTCAATTTTTTTCATAGTATTCTTCATAATATTTAAATTATTTATTAAAATAATTTTGATTTAATTTTAGGCACAAAAATAAATTGCTTCTTTAAAAAATCATTATAATAAACCAATAGTTTTTCTCTATTATTAGCTATATTATATGATTTTAATTTTAAGTAGATTACATTTCAGAGAATGCAGTTTTTTTAATGATTATAAAATAAAATATGTATTCTAAATAAAAAAGTATAATTTAAGTTTGCAATTTAGTGTTTTATAAGTAGTATTGATGTGTTAAAAAAAATCTAGACTATATAAAATTACTTGTTTTTACAAAAAAATAAATCAAAATGTTGTTTGAAATGATAATAAAATTATTATTTCATTCATAAATATATATTTTTTCTATTGAAATACAAGTAATTTTTTGACTTTTTCCTTTTAAATAGCCAAATCAAAAATATAGTTCAACCTTACATTATATATTTTATTTTTCAGAATACAACTTAATTTTTTAATTAAAAAGATAAATACTTTATTAAAGCCAAAAGATTTTTTTGCTAGAATAATGAAATTTTTATATAAAAAAATAAAAAAAATATCAGTTTTTACTGATATTTTTTGTTTTTAAACTTAATTATATATTATGTATATAATAAAAATATTAAAATGTTCTACTTATTTCATAAAAATTTCATCAATTGTTGAGTCATAATAATTTTCTTTTGATTTAAATCATACATATTTTCATAAGATTTCTAGTACTTCTCATTTATACATATATTTCTCATATTCCTTAATAATTTTTGAAATATCAGAATTTTGATTAATTTTTCAAGCAATTTTTAGTCAATTTTCTTTATACTTTGATTTTATAATTTCTATTTTCTTTCTGATTTTCAATAATAGAGCATTAAATTTTTCTTTGTTGTTTATTTTTTTCTCTAAATTATCTATTATTCTTTTTATTTTGTCATTTAAAAATTTATTATTACAGCTGGATTTTTGTTCTCTAAAGTCATAGTCATTATTTATTCAATTTTTTTTATAATATAAATTTTTTAAATAATTTAATTTTCATTTTTTTGTATTATCTAATGAAGTGATATTATTTCATTCTAATTCTAAATAAAGTCAGTTGTACTCTACAAAAATTGAAACTGTAATAATATTTTTATCTTTTATATCTTTAAATTCTTTTGTGAAATCAATTTCTATTCAGTTCTTTTTTAGAACATCAAATTTTATTTTTTGGAAATCTAGTTTTTGAAATTCATTTTTATTATAGATTTTATTTTCTCAGAATTCTATTGAAGAAATCAAGTCTAAATCTTGCATTACTCAAGAATTTCAAGAATTAAAATCTTTTTGATTTTTTCTTTTTACTATATAAATAGTATTTTTAAATTCTTTTGGTAATTTGAAATTATTTTCTCATTCACTAAAATCTTCTAGTGCTATATATGGATTATCTTCTCAAAGTTTAAAAATTTGTTTATAAAAAGATTTAGGTGAATCTTCAACTGTAGTTTCAATATATTGTCTAATTTTTAATTCTTTTAATAGGTTTTCATTTACTCTATAGCTATAATTTCCTTTATAATCTTTTAATAATTTAGCAATATTTTCATCAAGTTTTTCAATCTTTTCTAAAGTTTCTTCCTTTTTCTTTAAATATTTCTCTTTATTTTCTTTATTTACAGTTCAAATTTTATATTTTTCTTTATATATTTCAGTTTCATACAAAGCTGAATATTTTTTGTAATCACTTCTTGTTTTCCAAAAAGTTCTTCTTTGTTCATAATCCAAATCCTCAACATATTTACTTATTTTTTTTTCTATTTTATTTTCTCAAGAGAATCAACCTCAGGCAAAACTAGAATTTATATTTAATAGATTAAATAATATAAAAACTAAAATTAATATTTTTTTCATATTTATATGTTTAAAAATTAAAATATTTGTTTAATAATATAGTTTATTTAAATATTGCAAAAATAATGTTTATTAAAATTATTTCTTAGTATAATACTAAAAATTACTTTATAAAAAGATTTATGAAAAAAATTATATTAATAATAACTCTAACTCTATTTTTATCTTCTTGTGTGATAAAAACACCTTTTATATGAGAAAAACATATTAATCATATTGATAGTGTTGATTTAATATATGAAGAAGTTAATTTAGAAAAAGATATTAAAACACAATTAGAATCTAATCTAATAAATTACAAAGAAGTTTCTTTAAATATTGATGAAAAAAGTAAAAAGTTTGAAGATAATGCATTTATCTTAGATGAATTAGCAAGAAAATATTTAAAAACTTTTTATAATTGAAAAGCAAAAAATTCTAATAAATTTGAATATATTTCATATTTTAATGTTTGATGGCCTTGTTGAAAGATCTGAGATGAATGTCCAAATTGAGCATTTTGAATGACACATGATTTTCTTATAAAAATGCTTGATTGATGATTTACTGAATTTTATAAAAATGAAAAATGAAAGATTTTTGTAACTAGCTCTGCCTGAGTTTTTACAGAAACTGGAACAATTATAGATTTTAAGAATGAAAATATAGAGATATTTACATGAACTAACTGAGCTGTAAAAAACTTATGAGAATATAATTGAAAGATTGGTTTTGATTTTATGTTTCTAGATATTAAGAGTAATAAAAAGTTTAATGATTTAATGTGTGAAAATATTATTACTTTATTTGATAAAAATTTAAAAAAGTGTGAAAATAAAGCAAATTTAATAAAAATAGAAAAAGATAAAATAGAAGCTAGAGAAAAATGTTTTGAAGGTTATGATGATAATCTTGAGCATAATAAATGCATGGATTTAAAATATAGTGATGAATTTAGAAAAAGAAATATTTATTATAATTGAGAATTATTTAATGAAAAATATAAAGTAGATTCTTCAAAAAAATTGTTTATATATAATTGAAAAGTTGGTTTTATAGCAGAAAAAAACTGAAAACAATTTATAATTTTTGATTGAAAACAAGTTTCAAATAGTTTTGATGAAATAAGGACTCAAACTTGTTGTATGAGTATGGCTTATCCATTTCATATTTTGGATAAATGATTATTAATTTTTGTATTCAAAAGAGATTGAAAATATTTTATATGATATAACTATTTAGAATGAAAAAAATAATAAAAATAATAATTTCAATTATTATATTAATCCTATTTTGGATTTCAGGATATTTTTGAGTTACTAAAATTTTAGAGATAAAAGAAGAGAAAGAAATGATTAAGCTAATTACAAAAGAAGTTAAAGAAGGAAAGTTCTTTGAGCAAAATATGGAAGATTTTAAAAAAGAAGAGAAATTAAAAAAAGAAAATGCAGAAATTGAAAGATTAAAAGCAACTATTGTTTTTAATTCAAAAGAATGTAAAATTGAATCTAATTCTGCTTTATGGCAAAATAAATTATATTGATTTAAGATGTGTATTCCACAAGATTATCTATGATATTCTCCTTATGCAGGAAGGTTCATGGGAAAAATATATGATGGTAATGAAGGGATTTGATTGGATAATAATAATGAAAGAGATGATTGATGGTTTAGCTCAATTTGGATAAAATCTCATAAAAAACCTTATAATATAGATAACAAACCTAATATTTATTTATTTGAAACAAAAACTCATATTATAGAATTTACTTATGATAAAAGTAATAAAGAACATATTGAAGCAATAAAAAGTTTAAAATTATATGATAAATACAAAAAAATTATTTTAGATAAAGAATTTTTAAATGAAATAAATAAAACTAATGAAGATATTTTAGGAAATATTCTTTTAGAAAATAATTATTAAATAAAATAAAAATGAAAAAAATAATACTAACATTAATACTGACTTTACTTTTATCTTCTTGTGTTACAGACTATTTTTTAGTTTGAAAAACAGAAAATAATAATCTAAATAAAGATGAAGTTGAAATAAATATTGAGTCTGAAGAAGAATTGAAATTAATAATTTGAGAAGATGTAGAAAATGAAATTATAGAAATGGCTGAAGAAGCAGAAAGAAATGAAACAGAGTCAAAAAAAATATCAAAAAATGAATCTGATTTTATAAGTAAAACAGAAAAAAATATTTCAGAAATTAAAAAATTAGATTTTGAAATAAAAATTCTAGATAAACCAAAACAAATAGAAAAATTAGGATTTTTCAAAAATGATTTTGATAAAGTTGATGATGATGTTATTTGAAACTATTTTGAAAAAGACACTAGATATTATAAAATAGCTGATTTGAACTTTAAAAAATGAAAATGAGAGTTGATTTTACTTGATGCTAGTGCATTTTATACTTATTGATGAGATATGCTTTATTTTGTTAATTATCAAGGTAAATATTATTTTTTACCAAGTATTTCTACTTGATGGAAATATGATGATTCAAAAAATCATCTTTTGGATTTAAGAGATTTTGAAAAAAAGTTTTCAATTAAAAATATAGAGTTTTATAAAGAAAATAAATTTAAATCTATTTTAGATTTATATGAAATTCCTAAAAAAATAAAATTTATTAAAAATTGAAAAGATTATAATTTAGAATTTATTAATAAAAAACCATATTTTTTAACTAAAGATATTTTACAAAATTTTACAAAAATAGATTTTATTAAATGAATTGATAAAGATTTATATATTGAAAAAACTTGAAATAAAATATGGTGAAATCCTGAATATAGAAAAATAAAAAAAATAAGAGATAATGATTTTAAAAAATTTGAAAAATTAGATGAAAAAGTAAAAGAAGATTTTTATAAAATAGAGAATAGAATTAATTTTTTTAAATCAGATGCAATTTTTATGAAAATGCCTGATAATTCTGTTGCTTTATATAATTTAAAAATACCTTTTGAATCAAAAAAAGAGCATATCTATCCAGACTGAGAAAAGCAAATGGATGATTGAATTACTTTAATTCAAAAATGAAGAAAACAGGATATTTTTCATTATTCATATATGGAAAATTCAAGCTGTTGAGTAAAAAATTGAACATATATGTATGTTCCAGATTGAATTTATAAATTTGATACTTATAGAATTGCAATATGAGATAAAAAATGGTTTGAATATGCAGATAAAATAAAGATAGAAGATACAATTTTTAAATATAAAGATACAGATTTAAAGAAATTATGAGAATTTATTAGAAGTGATTGAAAAATAGAAGATGCTTTCAAGCTTGATAAAAACTCTAGTTTTATGAAAGCAATGTATAAATATTGATATTATGCTCAGTTAGATGATTATGGATGTTTAGATGACAATTGAAATTTCAGAAAAGATGATCAAGAGTGTAATTATCAAAACTTTTTAGATTATGAAAAATTCATAAAAACAAATCCTTTATCATTTTGGAAAGACCCATTCTGAAGAAATGTTTTATTTCTATCTTGGAAAGTTTCACAGCCTTCTGCATGTTGAGCTAAACCTGTTATTTATCTGTATCCAGAAAAAAAACAAGATATTCAAGTAAAATTAAATTGGAAGAAAAATAATCTTTTGAGTATCCCAAAATATCAAAATTCTTGGGAAGTAGTAAGTGATGATAATTCAAATATTTTTGATAAAAAGACAAAAAAAGTTTATCCTTATTTATTTTGGGAAGACTTAATGAAATATAAAACTCCAGAAGAATGATTTGTTATTAAAAAAGAAAAATTATCAGATTTTTTTGATAATAAATTAAATTATATAAATTTAAACAAAAAAGAAATTTCTGAATTCAAGAAATATTGGCTTCCACAAATGCAAAGATATCCATACTATTTTGTTACATTTTTACAAACTAAGCAGTTAAATAAAATAGTTCCAATTGAAATTAATCCAAAACCAGATAATATTTGAAGAATATTTATGGATTTCAAATGATTAGATAAATATAGAAAAGTTGAAGAATTAAAATTAGAAAAAATTAAAAGAAATTGATTTTATGTGATTGAATGGGGAGGAAATAAAAAATAATACAAGCAATTTAAATTAGCTTGTATTTTTTATTCTTATAATTTCAATTATTACTGTTTGGTATTTTGTATTATTTCTACCTTGTTATTTACATTTTTTTTGTTGCTATAAAGTATTGTATTATAATGAATAAAATATATAATATAGGTACCACAAATTAAATAGTCTGATTAAAATATTTATACTTTTATAAATAATAATGGGAATAAATGGATAATTAATATATAAAAATCCTTTTGAGTTCATTATTATTTATGTATTTTTAAGGGATTATTTAATTTGTGGTAAAATTAAACATATATTAATTATCCTTCAATTTTTTATCAAAAATGATTTTAAAATAAGATAATATTATGTTTAATATTACCTTATTTTTTTTATATTTAAAATTATGAAGAAATGCCCTTTTTGTGCAGAAGATATCAAAAAAGAAGCTAAAAAATGTAAACATTGCTGAGAATTTTTAGAAGATGATAAATTATGAAAAAAAGAAATAAAAACAGAATCAAAAAAAGAAAAATATGAATATATAACAAAGAAGATATATAGATGATTAAATTTATATTTAAAGTATTTACCATATTTTTGATGGGAAATACTATCAAATCAAAAAATAAACTATTGATCAACTTGAAAATCAGATGTTAAGTTGTCTCAATGAATGTTTTGATCTACTACTTATTCATGAGCTAATAAAGAAAATATAACACATCATTACTATAATGAGCTATCTCTTAAGAGAAATAAAAATGAAGTAGAAAAAGAACTATTAGATAATGAAATATTCTTTTTTGCATTTATTAATAAATCTTTAAATAGTACAACATATTGATACATAAAAATTACAATAATAGCTATAATAGTTTTTTATATTTCAGTATCTCTTTTAATAAAAGATAATTCATTTCTATTAGTATTAGGCTCAATATGAATTGGTTTAATTGGATTATATATTTGAGAATCTAGTAATAATAAAATTAGACAATGGAATAAATATGATAAACCAGAATTAATTGAAAAATATTGAAAAATGTTCAAAAAATATTGATATAAGATTTAATTACTAATTATTTAAATAAAAAATATGAGAAATAAATGATTTAGAATATTTCAAGCAATTGTTTTTTCTTTATTAGCTTTAATTGTTTTAATACTATGACTTTACTATAAAGAAGATATAAGATATTATTTCTTTTGAGAATCTAAAGAAGTAATTATTGAAAGACAAAAGAATATTGAGAGAAACAAAAAAATTGAAGAGGAAAAAATATTAAAAGAACTTAATTCATGAAAACTATCTATAAATAATTATGCTAATGATTTATCTATTGATTTTTTAATTAAGAAAAAAGAATCATGATCAGAATGAGAAAAATATTTACTTATATTGGAAAAAGATATAAATTATTTAGTTCAAAAATTTAATAAAGAGAAATATTTCTATAAAAATAAAAAACATACATGAGCTATATGTATAAATGGTTCTAAAGAAAATAAAAAAATATTTTTAAAAAATATCTTTATCGTTAATTTAATAAGTTTTAAAGATTTTAAAAAATATTGAAAATTATTTGATAAGATGTTATTACGTATAGATGAATGAAGGTTAAATATACCTTTTGACAGATGAATCAAAATTTCAAGCAAAGCAACAATTTTTACATCTGATACAGGGAATTTATGTTATTTAAATATTAAGTAGAAAAATTATGAAAAAACTATTAATTATCATATTGTTTATTTTTACATTATTATCATGCTCTCAAAATTATGAACTTGATGAAGATTTAGAGTCAAGAATTGAACAGGATGTAAAATTAAAAATTAACCTAAAGAAAAGACTTACTAATCAAGAATTTATTCTCCATTTAGGAGATTATAAGTATACAAATGAGATTAAAAAATGAGATAAAGATTTATGTAAATCCATAAAAACAAAATGAGAAGAAAAAATTTATGATTTGTTTTATAAATTATATTTAAATGAAAAAAATATTGAATGTGAATGGAATTATGAAAAATTAAAAGGAGTATATGATAAAGTATTTTCATTAAATAATAATGAAAATTTTGATGAAGAATATAACTTACTTACTATATTATTTAATCAAGTTGAACCTAAATTATTGGATGATTATTTGAAATTAAAAACTTTTAAAGAAAGAAATGACTTTATATGAAAATTAATCCAAAGAGTTACAAAAGAGGAAGGAATATTATGAAAAATTAATTTTTTAGAAAATTGAAAAAAAGAACTCCAACTTATTACTTCTGAGTGAAATCTTTGATACTTACCAATTTATGATTCAGTATTTGAAATTGATTTAGATAAAAAAGATGTTTTTAAAAAATTATCTTGAAAAAAAGTTATAGATGATGAATTATTAGAAGAACTAAGAAAATTAAATATTTTAGAATTTGATAAAAAGATTACTCTAACAAAAAATATAACAGATAGTTACTATAATTTTTTAGGTATCCCTAATATAATTAGGAATTACTATTCAGATGATTATTATTTGGATTCAAATATGAATCTTAATTACTTATTAGATATAGAAGATAATATGTAATATATATCTTAATTACTTATATAATTTAAACAAAAAACCATGAAAAAAATATTATTATTACTAGTGTTATTATTTATTCTAGTGTCTTGTTGAAATAATTTAGGACAAGAAGAAACTTGACTTGATCCAGCTGGGCTTGAACAATTAAAATCATTACAAAACTAAAATATATTAATTGTTAATATAAAACTAACTAAACTACCATGAAAAAAATACTTATAACAATGATTACATTATTTATCTTAGCTTTAGGATTTAATAATGTAAATGCCAATGATACATATAGCTATACTGCTGAAAAAGATAATATCAATTCTTGTGATATTACTAAAAATGTAAAAGAATTTAGGGTTCTTTTCTTAACTCCTAGAAAGGATTTAAATTGTAAAACTAATACTGATAAGCCTGTTAAATTATCAAAGTTTTATGATTATTATTTAAAAGGATATATGCTTTTAAGAAATCCTAATACTAAAGTTAAAAAGGCTCTTGATAAAATCAGTGATCAAAAAATTGATAAGATTGTTTTATTAATTGATAAAAAAGCTCTTAAATATAAAAAAGATATTTATAGTAAATTTTATAGTAAGACTAGATATTCCAAAGAAACTAAAATGTTAGGATTATATCTTTGAGTAAGAAACTGACTTTTAGATTTAAAATATGAAAGGCAAGTAATTAAAGAAGTTAATGCTATAGAAAAAAGTAAAAAAGAACAAAAAGAAAAAGCTAAAATTGAAAAAACAAAATCATCTAGTATTAATGATTGATTATTTGCAAATGAAACTATAAAAAAAGAAGCTGATGATTATTATAAAAAAGTTCAATATTCTGATCTTAAAGAAGAAGAATTTAATATTCAACAGGCTAATGCTAATAAATTATATTATGCAATGTATAAATATATTAAACCTTCTATAATTGATTGAGCATGAATTATATTAAATAAGGTTCATAAAATAGAGGCTAATAACTGAGATGTATATCTTAGAGAAAGAGTTGATTTAACTATAAAAGATAAGAATTGAAAGAATGTAGCTACTCAATCTAATTATGCTAAAATACTTAGAGAGTTCTTACTTAAAAATTGACATAAAGAAGAAACTAAAGTTCTTGTTTGTTGATATAAAACTCCAAGAGCTGATATTGAAAAAATAATTTGAGCTGATAAATGGAATATGGTTGATAATTATTATGGTTTTATTCTTTATACTGATGCCATAAAGGGATGTAATAATAATGTAAAAATTAAACAAGTTATTGGAATTGAAGGTTATTGGTTCAATGGTTTCTTATCTAAATTTTCAAATTTATATACTATGAGAACTTCTTATAAAGCTCGTTTTAATAGAGGTTCTGATTATGATACTAAGCCATTAAGATATAAGATACATAGAATTTACAAAGGAGAAGATCAAAGTGAAACTAATGGTAAATATATAGATTCTTTAAATCTATTTTAATATGTAATTAATTAATAAATATATACCTTACTATCATATATAATCTATTATTAAAATATTTCAGATTATTTAAATAATAGATGTAACTATAATATATAAATAGGTGTAAATTGAAGTAATTTGAAGTTAAAAAAGTAGGAAAAAGTAATTTTTCTGCTTTTTTTGTATTATATATTTAGAAATATAGAACAAAAAATAATGGTTTAATTATGAAATATAATGGCTTAAAAGAGAGGATGGAAAATTACAAAAATAGTATAAAAAAATAACAAATCATCCAAAAAACTGTATGAAAAACCATACTATATAGAGCCTAGGAATACAGTTAGGATAGAAATGTATAGTATTATAGATTATTAAAAGGGGATAACAAAGAGAAAAAGTAATTAAAAATAGATATAAAAAAATAAAAAAACCCTACTATAGAAAGTACTATGTAAAAGAACTTTTCACAGGATTTTTTTAGTTTTTAAAAAAAAAGGTCTTTTTCATGAAAAAAATTCTTATTATAACTGTGTATTAAAATAAACTTTTTTTACTTTTGATTTTGCTGATTTCTTTGTATAATTTATTTGTAAGGTGTAAATAATAATTTAAATTTTAATATAAAATATGAAAGATAATATTGCTGTAAATAATATAAATAAAAGGATTAAGGAATTATTTAATTATAAAAAATGAAAATTAATTCCTCATTTTTATTGAGACAAAGAACTTAAAAAAGGGAAAGATATATTATTTATATGATTAAATCCAGCATGATATAAAGAAGATTTTTATAATATAAAAACTGAAATTCCAGAAAAAAAAATAAATGAAATTAAAAAACAAATGGATAATAAGTTTTTATATAAACCTTATTATAAGGTTTATGAAGATAATTTTAATGATGATTTATTTAACTGAAATTATAATTTAATAGATTTATTTGTTTATAGATGAACTAAATCTAGTGAACTGATTAAAGAAATTAAAAAAGATGAAGAATTTTTTAAAGAACAATATAAAATATTTTTAGATCTAATTAAATTAATAAATCCAAAAATATTAGTAGTAACCAATTGATATGCTTCTAGATTTCTTAAAAAAAAGTTTTTTAATGATGAAAATAAAAATATAGATTATAAAAAATGATTTTGGGAATATAGTTTTAATAATAGAAAAATTCCTATTCTTTTTACAGGTATGCTTGGTTGACAAAGAGCACTTGATATATGAACTAGAGAAATTTTAAAATATAATATTTATAAAATATTAAGAAAATTAAATTAACAAAAAAATAGAAATATCTATTTTTAGATATTTCTATTTACACAGTTTATTGCACAGTCCCTTCTATTTACATAGTTTATTATACAGCCCCACTTTTTATAGTCTATCATTTTTTTACAGAGTCAAAGAAAAAAAAGAGGGTTAAATTAGTTAGAGTAGTTAGGGTTATAATAAGAACTTTTATTTTTATTAATATTTTATTTTATTTTTTTCAAAATAAGACTAACTACCCTAACTATTTTTTATAACTAAAATATTTTTTCTTTTTGACCTTGTCCTAGAAAAAAGTTGTTTTATCAAACAAAATTCAATTCTTCATTATCATCTACCATATATTTATCTATTAATGTTTTATCAACAATATTTTTTATTTCATCAATATTTTTTATAGTTTTCTTTAAGAGGTTTCACTCTCAAGAAACTAATATATCTTTACTTAGTAATAGATCTATATTATTAAAAATTTCTTTATATGGTTTTTGAGATAATTCTCATCAAACTTTTCAAAAAGTATGGTCTACTCATAATAAATGAACAAATGATTTTTCTTTACTTCATACTTTTTTGTAAAAATCTGAAAAAGCTTCAGGAATAAAAACATCATCTTCATTTCAGTAGTTCATTAAAAATTTTCATTTAAATCATTCTAATTTTGACTCTAATTCTTTTATATTTGGAAATGTATCTAAAATAGGTACATCTTTTATATCTAATCTTAATCAAGTTCATACAGTAGAAATATTTTTAACTTGTGGAAATTCTGAAGCCAAATAGAAAGCTAAAATTCAACCTAAAGAATTTCAATTTAATGTTATCTCTAATTCTTCTGAATTAACTCAATATAAATCTTCTGAATTTTTAATAGAATCAATAATAACTCTCCTTGCATCTTCTAATTCATCTAAAAATGTTTTTCATACAAATTTAGCTTGTTTTTGTTTATATCTATCTGTAATTTTATCATCAATAGGTAAATCTTTTCTTGAAGATTCATATAGTACAACATTAGAGATACTATTTTCTTGTAATTTTGAAGCAAAATCTAAATATTTATTATTTCATCATTTAAGACTTCAAAAAGTACCATGTATATTAATTAATACATTTTTATTTCATTTTACAGGAAAAGTTTCTATTTTTACCTGTTTATCTCAATAAGTTCATTCAATTATATGAGATTTAGTTAATGTTTCATTTGTTTCAGGGAATTTCATATTTTATTTATTCAATAGAATATCATAATATTTTTCAAGTTCTTCTAATACATCATAGAATAAATTTTGTATAGGTTTTAATTCTTCCATTCTTTCAAAAGCTGGTAGATATACTTCTTTTGTTTCAATTAAATATCTATTTATATATTTAGGATCTTTTATTGAAAATGCTCTAATCATATTATGAAGTCTATCTAAACATTTAATAACTTTAGAACTTCACTCTAAAGATTTCATTTTGTCCATAAATTCTTCTCTTGATTCTCAGTCTTTTCTAGAACAATCGAGTATCATATTTATAGTATTTTCTGAGAAAGTTCATTCAATTGATCAAGTTTTTAATGTTGTTCAATTTAATTCAATATCAGTATCTTCAACAACATCATGTAAAAGACTTGCTTGAACTTCTTCAGCTGACATTTTTAAATCTTTTAAAGCAAATAATGCTACTTGTATAGGATGGTTTGAATAAGGAATATTGTCTAATCATTCTTTATTTTTTTTTCTTTTTTGAACTTGTCATTTATGTGCTTCAATTGCAATTTGCATAGCAAGTAAAGTTTTTTCTTTATTTTCTTCAGTAAATTCTGATAAATTTAAATAGGCTTTTAATAATTTGATATTATCTTCAACTTGTAAATCTTTTTTCATTAAATCAATAAACCAAGATCATACTCATAAATTATCTAAATCCTTTAATAATTTTCAAACTTTATCATTATTTTTATTTTCTAAAATTTCATTTTTTACAGTATCCCAAGATTTTATGTCTTGAGAATTTAATATATTTTCATCAGTTATTGTTTCTATAATTCATTTTCATCTATATCTAGAAGAAAATAATTCACTAGCATTTTCAATTTTTGATTTAAAATCAATATCATTTCAAGAAATATAGGCAGGGTAAATAATAGTACCATCATTTAATTGTACTTTTATTATATATGTATCTTTTTTGTTATTCATATCTTCGTATGATGTATTTAATGTTTCCATATTATAAAATATTATTAACTTTATCTTTACTATTTTCAATAGGGTCTTTTTCTATTCTCCATATTAATTTAGTTTTTTTATAAAAATCTACCTTTTTTTTATAATCATCATCAACTCATCAGACATATTTGATAGCTTTATCAGTAATAAAATATTCTACTCAATCTTCTGTTTTTTTACTAGTAACCATTCAATATTTTTCTAACTCTTCCCATTGTTCTTTTTTTATATCCCATGCTTTATTCATTCAAGAAACAACATAGCACATATAAACAAACAAAGAATGTTCTTTTTCTTGTTCTGTTTGTTCTAACTTTTTAGGTATTTGTGAAATATTTTTTCATCAAGAAATTTCTATTAAAAAGTTTTCATAATCTTTTTGATTTATATTCATAATAAAGTTTTTAATTATTAATTTGTTTAGATATATCACTAAACATAAAGAATTTTTTCATTCATTCTCAAGAAGTAGGTTTAATTATTCAATTAGTTTTATTAAAAATAATTTCTTCTTCTTTAATATTAAGTATTATTTGTAAATTTTGTATATTTTCATTTTTCATGAGATCTACAACTGTTTCAAATGCTTTAAATTGAGATATATAAACTTGTGGATTTACAGTTCTATCTCTTCATAATGTATTTCTTAACCAAGATTCCTCTCAAGAAAAAACAAATCTAAAATCCATTTTATGAGTTTTTTCTCATTTAGCAATATAATTAAAAAGAGGTTCTGGTCTTGTCATGATTGTTTCTCTTAATATATTACTACTGTTATTAATTGATCTATCTAATATTTGTTTAGATATAAATAAACTTTCTTGGTGTGTTGTTATACTTGTTTCAGGTACATTCTCTTTAAATTCTGGTAAAAGTCTTCTAACTGCATCTGGATCTACTTCTATATGATTTCATATTTCAATATTTAATCATTTTTTTATTTCACTTTTTCAACTTCAACTCATTCATCATAATACTAAAAAAATTGGTGAATCTTTTTGTTCTAATCAATTTAAAAATTTATTTATTATTAATTCATGTAATTCTTTTCTACTTATTAATTCTTCTTTTCAAGATATAGGATTAAGCATTAATTGTTTTTCATTATATTTTTTTATATTTACTATACTATTTCTAGATATTCAATAGGTATCAGATGTATTTATATAATTTCATTTATATACATCTCAAGAAATTTTTTTAGATTTTTCTAAAAGTTTTTTTATTTGATTAACATCTCAATTTTTTAATGCTTCATAGAATTTTAAATTATCTTCTATTGTAAATCATATATTATTTAATTTTTTTATACTTTCACTTTCAGCTTTTTTATATATTTCAAATGCTTGTTTATAGTCTTTTTTTAAAATTAATTCTTTAAATAAACTATACTCTCATTCTGGAAAATATAATTTATTACTATTTGATAATAGTATTTCTTTTATTTTTTCTAGATTTCATATTTTAAATAATTCATTAATATGATTAATAGGAGATTTATAAGTATAATCCTTATATTCATAAGTTCTAAAAATAGTATTTTCTTCTATTTTTTCTCCAATTCACAATTTAGCTTTAATTTCATTTTTAGCATTTTCAAAAGCTTTTTTATCAACTTTTTTCATAAAATCAGCTAATTTCGAACCTTTTACAATTTGAGTCATTCAAGGAATTATTCATATTCAGGCTAATATATTATCTAGCGCAGTTTTGTCCATTTTATAGTTATCTGGCACTAAATTTAATCCTTGTAATATTTCTAATAATGCTTCATCTTTTGAAAAAGTATCATATAAGTCAACTCATCAACCAACTAAAGTTCAGGGGATTCATCAGATTGTTTCTACTCATATTTGAACTCAAATCATTGCCATAAAATATAGCATTGCTTTTTCTTCTATTTTTTTATCTTCAGAACTTAAAAGAGAAATTCATTCAACTTGTTTTAGTCATTTTTCTTTTAAAAATCTTGAATCCATTCTGTTTGTACTATCTACAACATTCCAATTATTTGTATTTGCATCAATTACTTCTCAACTTCTCCAAGTTTTATCAAATTCTCAATTTTCTAAAACTTCTGAATTAAACATTTTTTGGATTTCTTCTATTTTATCATCAAGAGAATATAATCAATTTTCTCTACTTGATGGTTTATCTCATTTATTATACTGAGAAAGTATTTCAGCACTTGGAAGGATTTTATTATTTATTTCAGCAAAATTTTCTTGTAATCTTGAATTGATAATCCATCTATTCTTTTTAAAATCCTCTCAAGATTTTAAATCATATTTTTGTTCTTTAATATCTCATCATAGTTTTAATATTTTTCTTTTTATAACTAATTTTATTTTATCTTTTTGAATTTGGTTTAATCAATCTAATTTTGTATCAATATATTTACTATATTGTTCTAAAACTTGATTAACATCTAGATTCAATTCTTTTAACTCATTTTGAACTTGTAAAAATTCAGCTTGTTCTATTCAAAAATAATCTAAATTTTTAGTATTTTTTAACATTTCTATAACTCTTGTTGAGTTTTGTTCTTGAAAAGATTGTAAATCTTCAGGATTAACTACTTTTTCAAGTAAATCTTTTGTTTGTTTGGGAGTTAAACTTTCAACACCATTTAAAAGACTAGTGAATTCTTGTTCTTGTTTTTCACTTTGTCTTTCTTGTGATTCTACTGAATTTGTATTAGTTTCAGTTGAATTTATATGTGTTAAAGCTTCACTCATTAATTT
>Ga0256843_1000449_pt1 | contig 35337 bp, 36 predicted proteins | sample AlvinellametaG_FD_191572 | JGI IMG/M metagenome (GOLD analysis project Ga0256843, IMG submission 191572) | Pompeii worm associated microbial communities from hydrothermal vent at the East Pacific Rise, Pacific Ocean - Alvinella | ecosystem: Host-associated > Annelida > Integument > Unclassified ...
TTAAAACTACAAATTCGCATAGCAGAGAAGATCTGTTCATCAAGAGTCTGCTGCTCTTTTTGAAAATTCAGATAAAAGATAGTCATCAAAAGAAGTGCCTGTGAAAAGAAAAAAAGAAAAAAACTCTTTAGTAAGGATTCTCTTTCAACTTTTTTCAAGTATATACCCTACCCCTCGAACATTCTTTATAGGTACTCCAGTTGTTTTTTTAAACTTGTTCAGTGCTACTCTTAATGCTGTATCAGAAGGGCTTACAAGACAATCCATTAAAATAGACTTATCTAAAACCTTTCCAATATTGTGCATAAAAATATCACAAAGACACTCTTGTACTTCACCTAAAGAGAGAATTTTTCCATCTATATAAAGCTCTTTTCTTTCAGGAGAATAGCGTAAATTTTTATACACAATATCTTGAGAAAAAGTAGCAAACTTAGCTTTAACACGAATCAATAACTCTTCTGGGAAAAAAGGTTTTTTTATATAATCCGCTGCACCTACTTCAAACCCTTTGGCAATAGTATTAAGATCAATCAAAGCACTAATAAAAATAGTAGGTGTAGTATCACTCGCCTCTCGTAAACTCTCTAAAAGTTCAATTCCGGAAAGATCCGGAACATTAATATCAAAGATATAGAGATCATAACTATTCTCATAAGAGGCATCTATTGCTTCATTTCCACTATGAACCATATCTACACTGTAGTTATTCTCTTCTAGGAGTTCTTTAAGTGTCTCTGCAAGCTCATAATCATCTTCAAGAAGAAGTATCTTTTTTTTCATCATTATACTTTTTAAAAATAATATCCAAGTTTTACAGACAGAGCATTGTCACTGGCACTGTCACTCAAACCATAGGCGTAAAAAAAGGTCATAAACCAATTTTTATTAAAACTTTTATATGCATAAAGGGACGCTGTTTGAACATCTTCTATACCTTTATAAATACTGTCTGCACTGTTATATGATCCACTAAGATACAAAGTATTTGTCAAGTAGTATCCTGCACCTAAACTTATTGCATTTGTATTTTGGTAGATATAATCATAGATAGTTCCATTTATATCTATAACACTGACATCATCATCATTAATGAGAGTATAAATATAACCACCAAAAATATTAATTTTATTCATTGTATAACTAAGATTTAGAGAGAGTGTATAGTCTGTATTGTTATTATTTAAATCTGTTTTATATGTTGGTAAAATTGCACCAATACCTAAGCGCATTAGAAGATTTTGTTCTGGTTTTAAACTATAAGCAGCTCCTACAAAGGAGTCATTCATACCATTTTCATTATAGTTGTTTCCATCTGTTTTATAGTATGATGTAGAAGCTTGTAAAGAAAAATTTTCATAATAATAATCAGCTTGAATAGAAGTAGAATATGTATCTGTTTGATTTAAAGAAGCGAAGTTTGATCCAGAATAGTTTGCACCAACGATAATGTCAAAATGATGTTTTTCAGAGCGAGGTATAAGGACTTTTTTTGTACATCCATTAATATCTACAAGATCCATTAATGGTGTGTTGGGACATTTATCTACTGCATCATCCACACCATCCATATCACTGTCACTATAAGCCATCGACAATGTGGAAAGCGTCAGTAAAATTATAAAAAGTATCATTTTATTCATATTTATTCCTAATTATTAAGAGTTACCATCAGAGATAGCAACTCTTGTAGTACACTTATTATCTGTCAAGAAAATGTGTTGTATGCATATTCGTTCCAGCTCCACTCATAGATGCTGGAGTATGCAGTTCATTCATAAATTGTTCTCCAGCTTGATGCTGATTCATGTTTTGCATTTTTGTCATATCTTGTGTTGCTTGTAACTGCATCTCTTGTGTATGCTCTTGCATCTGCGTATGTAGTTCTGTCCCATTTTGTGTAACTGTTTCATGACCTTGTGCATGCATCTGTGTTTGAAGTTGCTCAATAGCTTCCATACGATCTTGAGCATTCATATTTGCAAGTCTCTCTTTAAATTGATTCATAAGTCTTACACGCTCTTCTGCCGGAGCTTCTTGAATAGCTGCAATTTGTGCATCAACACTTATTGTATCTGCTGAAGTTGGAACAACATCATCTGCCATTGCAAAGCTTATGGTACCCAGCATTACCAATAAAAGAGCCATATTTATAAATTTCATTTTCTATCCTTTATATTTTGATAGTAGTATTGTCCCATAATACAGTTAGTGAAGTGTTAGTCAATTCTTTAAATCACTATAAAAAGCGATACCATTTTTGTGACCTCTTTTTACTGCGTACATAGCAATATCTGCACACTCAATAAGCTTACTCATCTCTTGAGCATCATCCGGATAACAGCTAATCCCTATACTGCATGAAAGATGTAACTCAAGATCTCCTATAAAAAAAGCTTTATTAAGTTTTTGACGCACTTTTTGAATTAATGTATAAACACCCTCTTTATTATAAACATCCGATGCGATAAGTAAAAATTCATCTCCTCCGAGTCTCCCTATAGAATCACTTCCACGTATACTAGATTTTAGAACTTTGGCAACAGCAACAAGTAGTTGATCCCCTATAAGGTGTCCATAGGTATCATTGACCTCTTTAAAATTATCAAGATCAATAAAACAGATTCCTAAATGTTGTTGTTTCCGTTTTGCTTTGATTAGTTCTTTTTCAAAAATTTCATAGATAAAAGCACGGTTAGGTAACCCTGTAAGTGAATCATAAAAAGCTCTTTGCTTCATATCTTCATTCATCTTGGTTAAAAGTTCTGTATGTTTTTGAACCGCTTTTGCTATTTCAGCTTCCAAAGAGGCATTAAGCTTGATAAGTTTTTCATTCAGCTGATGAATTTTTTTACGCATCTCCAAGGGTTCTATTAATTTTTTAATACGTTCTATCATCATCGTAAAATCTAATGGTTTTAAAAGATATGCATCAACACCGAGATCTATAGAGCTTAAAAGAAAATTTGTATCATTATATGCACTCGTAATAATAATTGGAACCTCATGGTCTTCACTTCTAATCTTCGCTATCATCTCTAGACCACTCATACGGGGCATTTGAACATCTGTTATAATAATATCAGGCTTATATTTTTTATAAAGTTCAAGTCCTTCTTGACCATCTTTTGCGATATAAAGTTGTTGAACTCGCCGACTTAAAAACTCAGCGACTTCCTGTGCTATATCTTCATCATCTTCTACATAAAGAACAGTTCTTGCAATATACTTCATTAATCTAAACCTTTACATACTACATTCTCTTTAAGTTTCTCACTTGGTTTGCCAAAGTAATATCCCTGCATATAATCGACTCCACACTCTTTTGCAGCCAAACAGACCGCTTCATCCTCAACAAATTCTGCTATTGTTTTAACTCCAAGAACCTTTGCCAATCCTACAATTGAGCGGACGATAAGCTGCTGTTTTTTATTTTCATGTAGTTTTTGTATAAAGATACCATCAAGTTTAATATAATCAAATTCTATATCCATTAAACGAGCAAAATTTGCATTCTCTGTTCCAAAGTCATCAATAGCAATCTTAAAGCCTAAAGATTTTAACTTTTTGAGTTGCTCAAAAACAGTTGTCTGATGTATGCAAACTGTAATATTTTCTAAAATTTCAAGCGTTACCCGTGATGGTTTTATACCATACTCTTTTACTCGTAACTGTAAGTAATCATAGAGATAATCTTCATAAAGATCCCGTTCACTTATATTTATAGAAAACTCATAATCATTCTTTCGAAAAAAATGAAAACTTTGATGTATCATAACCTTTGTAATTGAAGTTATCAAACCTAACCGAGTTGCAGGCTCTATAAAAAAGATAGGAGGAATTACTTCAGAATTATAAACTCCTCTGGCTAAAACTTCAAATTTAGTTATCCTGTTACTTTTCACATCTAATATAGGCTGATAATATGCAATAATATTCTCTTCTTCTATCATCTCTTTCGTAATGTTGAGCCACTTAATCATACTTTTGTTTTTTTGAATTAAGCTATCATTCTCATTATAAAAAAAATAAAAACGAGCACCACGATCTTTAGAGATATCAAGTGCATATTCAGCATGTACCAATACCCGATCTTTGTGCTCAAAAGATGCTACACCAATATTAAAAGAAATTCCTAAAGAGATCTTATCTATCTCTATTTTATGCGTATCAAAAAAACTATGAATTTGTTCACATAATTCAACAACAGATTTGCTTTGCATATCTTCAAGTAAAAATACAAATCTGTCTGATTCAACCTTATAGAGTGTTATTTTTTCATTTATATGAAGATTAAGTAATTGAGCAGCCTCAATTAGAACTCTGTCTCCAAACTCTTTTCCATACTGTTTATTGATATATGCAAAATTAGCTATATCAAGAAGAAGGAGATAGGTATACTCTTTTTTATTTATATCTTCTAATAAACTAACAATATTTTTGAGAGATGTTAAAGTATCATGGTGGTATAAAAATTTTAAATCTTGTGTCTTTTGTTGAATGATTGTATCAAGGTTTTTATTCATCTGCTGAAGTGCAAGATTACGTTTTTGCAACTCTTTTTTCAACAGATAAGGTTCCATAGCTTTATGAATAACTTCTACCATTTTTGCAAGATTAACAGGTTTTGTAATATATCCACCTATACCTAACTCAATAGATTGGTTTAAAAAACTTGTATCATTGTAAGCAGAGATAATAACAATGGGTACTTCTTTATCAAGATCTCTTATCTTTGTACTCATTTCAAGACCATTCATTCGTGGCATTTGTATATCTGTCACAACAATATCAGGATGGTGTTTTACATAAAGGGCTAATCCTTCTTCTCCATCTTGTGCAAGTAACAATTTTTTTACACGTCTTTTTAAGAAAAAAGCTATCTCTTCAGATATATCCTGATCATCTTCTACATAAAGCAGTGTTATCGCATCAAGCATCGTGATGCTCCTCACCTTTCAGCTCTATTCTAAAGATAGCTCCACTTTTACCATTATATGCAGAGATAATACCGCCCATATTATTTTCAATAATCATCTTTGACATATAGAGTCCTATCCCTGTTCCTACATTTTTATCTTTTGTTGTAAAGTATGGTTCAAAAACCTTATCTAAGATAGATTCATCTATCCCACCACCATTATCTTCAAGCTCTAAAATCACACGATCACCCTCTCTAAAAGATCGAATCCATACCGTAGGATCTGTTATACCATTTTCAATCAGTACATCTTTTGAGTTTGTAAAAAGATTTAAAAGTACCTGTGAAAATTCATTTGGATACCCTAGACTATAAAGATTATCATCTAATGTTGTCTCTATTGTAATATTATGATTTTTATAGCTTGCTGAAATAAGCTCTGAAACACTCATAACACGCTCAGAAATACTAAAATGTTCCTGTAACTTATCTGGTCTAAAAAAGTTTCGAAAATCATCTATGGTCTTTGACATTAAAGAAGTAAGTTTTTTACTTTTTGCCATTGAACGCTCAAGATACTCTTTATCAAGCTCACCAGCCTCATAGGTATAATAGATATTTTGGACAACTAATCCTAATGCATTAAGAGGCTGTCTCCATTGATGTGCTATATTTCCTATCATCTCACCCATCGCTGCAAGACGAGACTGCTGTATAAGCATTTGCTCTTTTTGTGAATTCTCTTTAATTGCTTTTCTTATCCTGCTATCAAGCTCTTTGTTCAATTTTTCCAGCTCTTTGGTCCGAATGGCAACAAGATTTTCCAACTCTTCATGAGAGTGTTCTAGTTTATCAATCATGCTGTTAAAGTTAACAGCAAGCTCTCCAATCTCATCACTTCTATTAATCTTTACACGTGTATGTAAATCACCACGTGCCACAGCAGCAGCACTTTGAGTCAGTTTTAAAATGGGCAGTGCAATTTCTCTTGAAACGATATAAGAGACAAATAGTGTTGCCATAAATAGTAGTCCTAAAAGTGTTGCAGTTGAAGTATAGATATTTTTTAAAGAGTGATTATAACTTTTGAGTGAATAGACAATATGAATATACCCCCAATCAAGTCCTGGTAATTTAACAAGATAACTGTAGTGAAAGACCTCTTGATCAAATTTTTTACTAAAAACAATAGCATACTTTTCATCCCCTTTTTGCATCTTTTTCAATTCATAAGGTAGTTTTTCAAACATACGCCAGCCGCTTCGTGTAACCTCTATATTATTATTGGAAGTATTTGTTACTACAAGCTCTAACAGTTCTCTGTTTTTCTCTACAACATTTAGATTATACTCAACAATAAAGCTCATATCATCTTTAAGCATTGCATCATTACAGACAAGCGCTATCGAGCTTGCAAGTGTGCTTGCCTTTGAATGTAAAACTTCAAGATTAGCCTCTTTTTGCATCTGAATCGTTGCATATGAATAGACAAGAGCCAAGAGTGTAATACTGATAGCAAAAAGCATAAATATACGACGAAAAATTTTTGTAAGAAAAAAACTCTTTTGCAGACTGTTACGATCACTCATATTTTCTCTTTAATGCAAGATAACTTAAATAAAATTCACGTACTTTGTCCATGTCATCTCTTGTAAATGGAACGATAGCTTCTGCTTTATACAGCATTAAAACATTACTTAAACTTTTAATATCTTTTTTCTGATACGTAAAATCATCATAAAGTTCTACTATTTTTTGATCACCTTTTCTTGCAATAGTTAAACCAATACTAGGAAAGATTTTATCTGACATATCTAATACTTTTAAACTTTTTTCCAGTTGTGGATTCAGTTCTACTGCGATATTATAGGCATGTTCACTCACAACACAAGCCTCTACTTTAGAGAAAAAAAGTTTTAAAATAACCTGAGAAGTAGAAGAGAAATACTCTACTTTATGAAAAAAATTTTGAGTACTCTTATGATACTGCTTTAAAAGATAACTATCAAGATAGAGATGCTGCATATAGTCATAATTTAGCATTGCCACCTTTGCTTTTGGGTCTAAAAAATTTTTAGACCTAGATCGCTTTACAAGAAGTAAATAACGCATTTTAGGACTCTTTTTCTTCTTTGCTATTGTCCACATTTGACCTATATAGGGCTGAATCTGCCTATAATTTTGTAGTACATCATAAGTATTGAGTGTAATGAGTGCATAGCGGCCATCTACAAAACCATTGACAATAGCATCGACACTTTCAGGAAATGCCTCTTGTAACATAATGCCCGATCGTCTACTACCTACCTCTAATATCTTATGAATTGCAATTTGAACATCTTTATCTGATACTTTAGCTATATTCTTCGTATAAAAAGCTATTGTCTTCGTCATCTCTGCATTGAGCAGAGTAAAAGAGACCAAGAGTAAAACACTTAATCTAATGAACATGCTTTTCCCTTAACTGGATATACTCCTGATAATAATTTTCTAAAGGAGAGAACTGTTCGTTATCTATACGAATCAAACCATTAAACTTAAAAAGACGCATTAACTGTTTTCCCGCTGCAGTTGTGTTAATTGCACCAATCACCCGAAAATAAGCATCTTTATCTTTTTGACTTAATCTATTAGAGAAAAGAGAGATTAAATCAACAAAAATTCTTTTACTTTTATGGACAATCTCCAATTTTTGTGTTAATTGTGGGTTTAACTCCTGCATTAAATTCCATGTATGTTCTTGAACCACAGCATAATCACACTTTTTAAAAAAGAGATCTAAAACAGGTTTAGACTCTTTTAGAGTTTTTTGAAATGTCATTTGGAGATAATTTTCCCACCCATAAATTTCAGCCACCATTTTAGCAGTAGTCGAATACTCATAATAATGTACTCTATAAACCTTTTTTACTTTGCTATTTTTCCTTTTTAATATTATAAGACGAAAAAAAGGCTTTCCATCATCCTCTTTTTTTAACCACCCTTGATCAAAGTGAGTTTTACAATAGTGAAGGTTTTTCAAGTAGGAGATTGGAGAGAGTAAAAGCATATCTACCTTCCCTTTAGCTCTGGCTTGTTTAACCTTGTCAAAGTCAGTATAAAATGTAAGTTCAGATTTTGCATCCATATTTTTTGCAAGTTCTTTGATCCACATATCCATAGCTGTCTTTGCATCTTTATAATTTACTTTATCAATATCTTCACCATAAAAAGCATTAGAGATTGTAAAACTCTCTTTAGCAAAAATAGCGAGTGAAAATAAAAAAATTACAAAGAGTATTTTCATTTGAATGATGAACCTATGATATACTCAAGTTCTGCTTGATTAATAACGGCTTCATACTCCGCTTTATAGTAAGCTGCTTCTGTAAGTGAACGCATAAACTGAGACTCTAAAACATCTTTTGTATCAACCATCTCCTCTTCATAAGCACGAAAGTTGAGTTCACTATTTTGTTTTGCAACCTCTGTTGCTTCTTTCATAATAGTAATCTGTTTCAAAGCACTCTTTGTCTTTAAATAAGCATTTTTAGCTGCCGTTTGTAAACCAGATTCAAGATAGGCTTTTTGTGCCTGTAATCGTAACTTTTGCGCTTTTGTCTCTTCTACTTTTGCTGTTGTTAGACCACCGTTAAAGAGATTATACTTCAAAGCAATCCCTATATTCCAAGAATCATTATTCTGAGAATTTATGATACCTCCTTGTTCATCATTGTAAAGTGATTGTGCATTTGCATAGAGTCCTACAGTAGGTAAATACTCACTTTTTACCTGTTGCATTTTCGACTCTTTTGCTTCTAAACCTATAGAGAGTTGTTTTAACTGATGATTGTGTAGATAGAGTCTTTGGTAATACTCTTTAAGAGATACATCTATATTGACAGGGTCTAAAGAGTTCTCATCCACCTCAATATCCTCCCCTTGCATTCCCATGCCAAAAGAGAGTGCACTCTTAGCAAGCTGTGTTGCATTTTTTAATGATTCTAAAATTGACTTCATATTTAATAACGTCATCTTTGAACGAAGATAATCTGTCTTCTTGACCTTCATAGAATCACTTTTATAAAATGTCTCTGTCAAATCATATGTTGCTTGCATCTGATCTACTGTAGTTTGCATCAAGCTTTGTAACTTTTTGGAAAGGATAAGTGTAGCATAATACTTTCTTATATCTCTTACTATTGCATCATCTGTTAATGCTATACCCTCATCAGCATATTGAATACCTGCTTGAGCCTGCTTTTGCAGTGCTGTAACTTTACCACCGGTATAAAGGGCATACGTAAGTTCTGCTTTTGCAGTTGCCGTATCTCGACCCATTACTGTATGTGTATAACTCACAGGTAAAGAAGTTCCACCAAATTGTGGAGGAAGTTGAAAGCTTGTGCTTGTCTCATCTATAAATGCCTGATCCCGTCGGTTTGCATTCAAAGAGAGATCTAAAGAGGGATAATTGGCAGAGAGAGCCTGCTTATACTTTGCCTCTGCTACTGCCCTTTGCTGTGCTGAAATTGTATGTTGTTTATTATGTGTCAATGCTATTTGAATCGATTCATTGAGCGTATATGTTTTTGCAAAAAGAGGTGTTAGGAGTATACAGCTAAGCAGTAATTGTGAAGAAATTTTTTTCATAAAAAGGAGTTCTCCTAATTTTTTTGAAGACATTCTAACACAATACGAACAAAAGTTGTATTAAGATACACTTTTTGATATAATCTAATAATTATGAAAACATATCAGTCAAATCTCTTGTTATTTGATTTATTGTTTCTCTCTTTGAATGGACGAATTTAAAGGATATAAAAATGACTCTCGAAAAATTTCCATTTTTTGGTAAACTAGATCCAAAAGCACATGACTTTTTAAAAACACACCTCAAACCTGTTGAAGCTCCAGAAGGAACACTACTTTTTGATGCAGGAGATATTTGTGATGGTGTTTTATTCTTAAATGAGGGAGAGATAGAGGTTTACAGACAAAAAGAGAATAAAAGACAACTCCTCTATAGAGTTGAACCAGGAACACAATGTATCGTCAATGTAGCATCGACACTTTCACAAAGTGAAGCTGTAGCATCTGCCATTACAACAAGTGAGATCAAAGGCTTTTTACTCGATATGTATTCACTCCGTGAACTTGCACGAAACAGTTTTGCTTATCAGGAGTATATCTTTGCACTCTATAGACTCGACTTTTTAGATACTGAGTAGATATCCTATGTGCCTCCTTATAACAATCGCTATTTTAGCAGCAGGGTATAATTTTTATCTCCATGAACTTTTTTCACAAGCCTATATGAGTTTTGGATTTGCACTGATCCCTTTTAGTTTTTTTATATATAGACTCATTAAAAACCGCAGATGTATCTTTGGTGATAAACGAGACTGCAATAAAAAAGATTAAAAACGGTACCCGCCAATTAAACGTAGAGAGTATGTATCTGGTTCATTATCAATCGTAACACTCTCATATGTTCCACGAAAATAGGCACCTTTATCTGATCCAAATTTAAGCTGCACTCCATTGAGTACCATTGTACTTTGTGGTTTATTTTCAAGCGTAAAAGAGTAATTTGGATCAAGGTTATAGTAGGTATATCTATACCCTGCCCAGATATTTTTTATACCAAACATATCAAAGCTATAACCAATCTGCCCTTTGTATGAAGCTGCATTTCGTAAACTACCCGCTTCAAAAAAGTGAAAAACCATCCCATTTGCAAAGTACGGATAGCCTCCAAAAGCACCAAGCGTTGCACCTTGACCTTCACCATCACTATACTTACTCACACCTGTAGCAAAATCAAAACCATTTGGAAAACTGCCATCAAATTTTGCACTGTAAAGTGAATAGTCAATATTTGTTGTATCGTGATCCGCTAACTTTCCAACCTCTTTAAAGTTGATATATTGTAGACCAAAATCATAATTCAAAGAGCCACTCTTTCCTAGATAATCATACTGCATAAAAAGAGTATTATAGAGATCTTGTGCATAATATTCCCATACTTTAAAATTGTGATGCAATTGATCATTATACTCAACAGCTCCAAAGTAGATACCTTTACCACCTGCACGCTCTTTATCTGCACTAGACACAAAGGATGCATCACTCATAGAGTGAAACTCTGTCCCATTGGCACCACTGTCCCAGACACCTGCCATTTTAGAAAAATATCCTACATATATATCTGTATCTGTTGCAGAACTATTTTTATAGTAAGCAAGCTCGAAACTGTTTGCAAGCATATACCAGTCATCCGAATCTACCATTGGTGTAACTATCTCTTCTCGACCGACAAGTACTTTATGCTCTTTTGTCTCATACTTTAGATAAGCTTCCTGTAAAAGTATAAAAGATTTACGCTCACTTGGATCAAAAACAAAGTTACGAGACTCATACTTCTCATCATTGATCCCAAAGTCCGTCGCTCCAGCAACAGTAGCCTTTAACATAAAGTTTCTATATGTCGGAGAGACTATAGAGAGTTTTGGTGTGATATAAAAACCTTTGGAATCTATATGTCCACGCGATGTTGTCGGGCTTGTTCCTACAATATCCCCATTACTGTCAATATATAAAGGGGCATTATCATAATCATACTTTACATATCCCGTACGAAAATCTCCACTTACTCTCCACTCACTGCTACTCTCATTAGCCCATGAAACACCACCCAGTAACAATGAAGCAGTAAGTGCCATTGTTATGTTACTACTGTGCATAAGGATTTAACCCCAACTTCTCTACAATGTAAGCTATAGCTTTTTGTGCTCGTACACTGTTCCCAAAAAGATCAAGAGGAGGAGAGACCACAGCAATACCAAATGAACCAGGAACAATAGCAATAATACCACCACCTACTCCACTTTTTGCAGGTAAGCCAGTTTTATAAAGCCACTCTCCTGCATTGTCATACAGACCTGCTGTTGCCATTACTGCCATAATCTTTGGTGTATATTTTGCATTAATAACTTTTACTTTTGTGAGAGGATTGACTCCATGGTTTGCAATCGTTGCACTCATAACAGCCAGATCATGCGAAGATACCCCAACTGAACACTGTTTTGTATAGACAGTTGTAGCTTCTAGTGGATCAGAACCCATACGACCATATGCATCAAGCAGTTTTGCAATTGCCTGATTTCTTTTGTTATCATTTACTTCAGAAATATAAACATCTTTCTTAAATGGAAGTTCACGCCCAGCAAACATGTTCATATTTGCCATGATTTTCATCCAACGCTCTTTAGAATCTTTTGCCTTCACCCATGAAGTTGTAGCTATCGCTCCAGCATTGACAAAAGGATTTGAAGGACTTCCTTTATGCTGTTCAATTGCGATAATAGAGTTAAATGGTAATCCTGTTGCATTGACTCCTATCTTTTTAGCAACAAAAGTATCACCTTTTTCACTCATAACAAGAGCAAGCGTAAAAACCTTTGAAATAGACTGTATAGAGACTTCTGCCTTTGTATCTCCATATTCATAAACATTTCCATCTTTATCTACAACAGTGATACCAAAAAGTTTTGGATTAACTTCAGCCAATGCCTTTATATAATCGGCATTTTTACCCTCTTTACAATCTTTGTACTTTAGATATGCCTCTTTAACTACCCTCTCTATTTTCTCTTTAGAAAGAGACTCAGCACCTAGTGCTGTAAAGGATACCAACAATAATAATATTATAATTTTTAAGATTTTCATGTACTTTCCTGTTAACAATATAACACTATTATACATAAATTTATTTATAATAGTGTTATATCTTTCTCAGGCTTACAAAAATAGTATCCTTGTGCATAATCTACACCTATTGCCTGTAAAGTTTTATATATATCTTCATTTTCAACAAATTCACCGACAGTTTTTATATTACTTTCATGTGCAAACTTATTGATAAGATTGACAATATTATATGCACTCTTATCAGTATGGACATTTTTGATTAAACTGCCATCAATCTTTATAAAATCTATATCCAGATTAATGAGATGCTCAAAGTTTGAATATCCACTACCAAAATCATCAATCGCAACTTTTGCACCAACTTTTTTCATATCATCTATAAAGTTTTTAATTGCATTATAATCACTAATAGACTCACTCTCTAATATCTCAAAAGTGATATTTTGCATAACTTTAGGATGCTCTTTGGCGATACTATTTAAGATCGAAATAATGGAGTCATCCATAATATCTTCAATGGAGAAGTTGATATTAAAAGGGATATTGTTTTGACTAAAGAGTTCTACACTGCGATAGAGTATGGTTTTTGTAATTTTTGAGTAGAGCTTGTTATCTTTAGCAATTTGTAAATATGGAAATATAGACTCTATACGACCATCTTCATTAATAACTCTTGAGAGTACTTCATACTTGACAATTTTACCTGTTGTAACATCAGTAATACCTTGAAAATAGGGAACAACTCTATTATTCTCAAGTGCTTTGTAGAGTACCTTTGTTTTTTCAATATTCTGTAAAATTTGCTCTTTGTTGTCAATAGCCTCAGAGTATTGCAGAAATTTGATTCTTGAAGAGCTTTTAATCTTTTTGAGTGCCATATTGGCATTTTCAAAAAATGGCAGTTTCTCTGTATAGGCGATGCTGATACTAATCTTAAATTGGAAATCTCCAACATTTATCTCATGTTTTTCAAAATATTGAAATATTTTAGACTCAAGGGATTTAACACCTTTTTCTGTAACTAAAATCCCAAAATCATCCGCACCTAAGTGATAAAGAATTAATTTCGGATCGGTATCTGTGATCTCTTTTAAGATAAGTGCTACTTTTTGCAGTACTTTATCTCCGATTTTTGTTCCATAGTAGTCATTGATATATTTAAATTTATCAATATTTACAAGATAAAAAGCTGCAAAACTTTTTGTCTCCATATCTTCATCATATTTAAAACGATTAAAAAGCCGTGTAAGATTATCTCTTCTCATATTTTCCTGCAGTTGCTGTGTCAACTCATTTAAAACTACATTTTCCCGTTCACTTTTTATAATAAGACTCACTACTACAAGTGTAAAAATCGCTATGAAGCCAATAAGAAAGTAGAGTGTATAGCTGATCTCTTCAAGCTTTTTCGCTGATATTTTATAGATCTCACTATCAATTTTTACAAGAATTTTTTTGGTTTTAGGATCAGCAATTTTTAACATTACAGTATTATATTGAGGATAATATCTTTGAAAAATTTTTAAGTGTGCCGTAAACATTTGGTTCAGACGATTCAGTGTTTCATTGTGTAGATCGGCATGTTCAAAGAAGTGGATATCAATATTTTTTATCAAATCTTTCTCTATAGAGTTCTTACTTAAAAAGATTGTAGATATCGCCTGAACAAATTTTTTCTTATAAAGAGGTGGCTTATATGTTTTAACAGCTGAGAACTGCTGTAACAACATGGCAATGTACATTGTAGAGTTTTTAATAGCGGAATTATAACTTTGAAACTCATAAACATACTCTATCTTTTTATCAAGAAGTTTTTTATACTCTAAAAGCTCATTATATGTCGTTGCATATTCAACTTTAAATGCTCTGTTATGAAGCATTGCACCTACATTATTTTCCAATTTTTTAATAGCTTTTATAATAGTGTCATTATTTTTATAAAGATAGAGACTTGAAGCAGATACTGTATAGTCAAGCATCAACTCACTATGTTTGATCTCATCTATCCCTTTAATGATTTTATTTTTTTCAATAAAGAAAGATTTTGACTGTTTACTAAAAGAGTTTAATTTAAAAATAACCAGTGACGAGATTGATATAACAAACAAAATTTTTATAAAACATCGAAAACTCATAGCTATCTCTCTTCTCGTAAATCTGCATCAAAAGTCTTTAAAAAAGCTTCTAAACTCTCAACATCGTCTTGTCTCGGTTTAAATCCAAGATTATGATATGCCATTACTTTAATGGCATCCTGTAATGTTTTTGCACTTCCATCATGAAAATAAGGAGCTGTTTTTGATATGTTACGTAAAGATGGTACTTTATAAACACATTTGTCAAACTCACGCTTTGTAATCTCATAACGATCCCCGTAACAATCATCATAAGAGATAACAATACCTATCTTTTGAAAAGAGTTTCCACCTATATTTTTCCCATTATGACAAGTAATACACCCGTATGTTCGAAAAACTCTATAGCCTCTCTCTTCTTCGTATGTCAGTGTCTCTTTTCCTTTTAAAAAGAGATCAAATTTTGAATCTTTTGTTGTAAGTGTCTTCTCATACTCTGCAATAGCGTCAATGATATCATTAAACACTATCTTCTCTTTTTTATAAACTGCTTTAAAATATTCTGGATAGAGGCTACTTTTATTGAGTCTCTCTTCTAGAGTTTTATTATCCATATCCATCTCAAATGCTGTATGAATCGGTCCTTTTGCCTGCTCTTGTAAAGTATCTGCTCTACCATTCCAAAACTGTTTAAAATTATAGACTGCATTAACAACTGTCGGGGAGTTTATAATGCCTTTTCTGTTATATACACCTACAGATACTGTTTTATTGTCAGCCCAACCATATTCAGATCTATGACAACTTGCACAATTAATAGTCTCATCTTGTGAAAGAATTGGATCAAAAAAGAGTAATTTACCCAATTTTGCTTTTTGTAAATCTATATTTTTTACCGGTTCTAAAGGTTGAATAAGAGACTCAGCAAAAACAAACAGTGACATACTCAATATCAATAGTAATATTTTCAAAATCCAAACACCTTTCATTTCTTAAACTAACACTATATCTATGATATCTCAAATGCACTAAAAAACTATTAAAACAGAGAAAAAAGAAGCATTGTAATTTTTTAAAATTTTAGATATACTTCCATTTCAAATTTTAACAGAAAGTGGGTGATGTGATATGCCTGGTATTGTACTACGTCCAGATGACAACTTTGATGCAGCTTATAGACGTTTCAAGAAGCAAGTTGACCGTAACTTAATCGTTACTGAAGCTCGTGCTCGCCGTTTCCACGAAACAGAAACTGAAAAGCGTAAAAAATTCAAAATTGCATCTCGTAAAAAAATGCTTAAACGTCTTTATATGATGAGACGTTACGAATCACGCCTGTAATATAAGCCTTCGGGCTTATATACTCTTTTAAACTTTCACAATCAAACAAAAACTTTCTTGAATACTTTTTAAAACTCTATACCAAAACCAAACAATAACTGATAATCATTCTTTTTTGGAATAATACCATCAGCATTGATCTGTGGATTCGCTACATAGTCCCATATTGCCATTATATCTATATCTAACCAACTTAAAAGCTCATTTTCAAACTGAAAAATCATGTGATGTTTATATGTTCCTGCTTTTGTATCTGAAAAAGTCAACTTATAATTATATGTAAAATCAGTAATAGCATTTAATTCCTGCTCAAACTTTGTACTTAGCTCTAGTGCAGGAGAGTAATCTCCATTTTTTTCTCCAAGCTCTACAGTTGTATACTTCGTATAGATTACTGCTGGACCACCTGAAAAACTCCAAAAAGTTTTTTGAGTATTTACAACTGTATAACCAAGCCCTGCACCTACAGTGATCTGTGCAGTGATATTTTTATATCTATCAGTATAATACTCTGTAAAAACAGGTGTCCAGAAAAACTTACGTGTTATATATCGGTCATATTTTACATTGAAACGATGATCATTGGCTGTCTGTTCATTATTTATTTGTGAGATTTGTCCAAGATAATCTATACTCACATGAGAAATAGCTGTACGGCGATCTAAATTAGCCTGCAGTGTATAATCTGACTGATTGGTATTTCCACTTCTTATATCAAGATTAAAACTGATTTTTCCACTCCAGTAATTCTTTTCCATCTCTGCATCTGGAGCAAAGGAGACAATTTCATCTTTTCTAAATTCGTACTTATTATCCCCTTGAATAATAGTAACATTATCCCCATTAAGACGAAGAATTCCAACAATAGAAGCAAGATTACCTACATTAACACTTATAAGATGATAACTCTTAATCCTCTTTATATCTTCAAAATCAAACGTATAAAGACCAATTTCATCACTATCAAACTCAAGCTTATCATCATACATTCCTTTAATGGTTCCTTTAAACCACTCTCCAGATTTTGTTTGAACCCAATCATATTTTATAGGAGTTGGTGAGAGATCTTCCCAGCGAATCTTATGTGTAGTTTTTTGTAGCTTTTTACTTTTCTCCTGTTTATCTATTTTTTTTGCGATCTGACGAACTTCATCCTCAGTTAAACCAGATGTATCTTCAATTTTTACGAGATTATCTTCATCCGAAATATCTTCTTTTAATCCTTGTGTTACATTACTATCTTCGATAGAAAAAGAACTATTAAGATCATTTGCAAAAATAAAAGAGTGAAGACAAAGAAAGAGAAAAAAGAGTCGCAACATTCTAAATTTTTCCATACATTTCATTATGAAAATTCAGAGCATATCTATCACTCATGCTTGCTATATAATCGGCTACAACACGATGCTTTGGACGGATAGAGAGTTGTTTATAAAAAAATGAAGGTAGCATTTTATCCTCTTCCATTAGACCATGATAGAGTCCAATTACTGCCTGTTTACCAGCATACATGCGTCTAACAATATTTTTATGCTGATAGAGCTTATTAAAAAGGAGTTTTTTTAACTTTTTAATCTTTGTCTCAAGATCTTTTTCAAAACCTATTGGCATCTCTGCTTTGTCTGCTACTCTCTCTTTGGAATAGTCTAAAAGAGAATAGACAAGATGATTAATAAGATGAGAACTAAAACGATAACGAAACATCTCATCATCCTCATCTGTTACACCCTCAGCTGCAACTTTCTCAAGGATCTCACAAGCAAGTTCGCTCTCTTTTAGATCTTCAAAAGTGATAAGTCTAGAATTAACTCCATCATCAATATCATGACTTATATATGCTATCTCATCAGCACGATCAACAATCATAGCTTCGTACGAAGGGTGCTTACTTAGATCAAACATTGCATCAATACTTTTTGGAAGAAAGGCTTTTCTATAAGGATAAGAGTGTTTTAAGATACCTTCAAGGGTGGCAAATGTAAGGTTGAGTCCATCAAACTCTTTATAACGTTTTTCTAACTTTGTTACAACACGAAAACTCTGAAAATTATGTTCAAAACCATTCATAAATCCATCAGCTTTAAGAGCTTCATCAAGTGTATCACCACCAACATGACCAAAAGGAGTGTGTCCCAGATCATGGGCTAAAGCAATCGCTTCAGAGAGTGACTCATTTAAGCAAAGTTGATTTGTAATAGATCTGGCAATTTGTGAAACTTCAATAGAGTGAGTAAGACGTGTACGGAAAAAATCACCCTCATGGTTTAAAAAAACCTGCGTCTTGTACTCAAGTTTTCGAAAACTTCCCGAATGAATAATTCTGTCACGATCACGAGCATAAGGATTACGAAAATCCTTGTCTATTTTATAAAATCGCTCGTATGCTTGCATTATGCTTTTTTAATAAACTCTGTTTTTAAGTAGATCTTTGTACCATTAACACGACCTTCAACATGATCATCCATGTCATTTGGTAATGCAATTCTTGTTACTGTAGTACCACGTTTTGCAGTAAAACCAGCACCTTTAACATCCAAATCTTTTAAGATAACAATAGAATCACCTGCATGCAGCTCAACCCCATTCGCATCACGGAAAACCACTTTGTTTGCTTCTGCATTAATCGCCTGTTCTGCAAGTTTTTGCTCTGCTTCTTCAAGATACATCATATCAAGCATATCACTACGACCAAGCTTATTCCATAAAATATATGCCATAACTTTTACTGCTGGTGTCTCTGACCACATGGCATCATTTAAACAGTTAAAGTGTGTCTCATCCAACTCACCACTCTCTATCTGTCCTTTACAGTTTGCACATACATAGATACTCTGTTCTTCACTTCCATCACTTACCGGTAATTCCATAAGAGTTACATCTTCACTACTTCCACATAATTCACATACTTCACTTCTTGCCATAACTTTTCCTTCTATTAAAAATTTTTACGAATTATACTACTTTTCTCTACTAAATTCGATATCTTTTTTAGAGATTTTTTTCTCATCTACAACTTTGTTAAATGCTTTTTCTGCCTCTTTTTCACTATAATCTCTACACTCTTGAGGTATCTGTGGATGAGCTGGATCATTCATGATTTGGTCACACATTGTTGCATTAACTGTCACACCGCTACACCCAATAAAAGTTATACTGATCGCAATAGCGACTAAAAAAATTTTCATTATTTTTCCTGTTTTTGTTTAATTATTAAATCAAGATATTTTTTTGGAGTTACTCTCATCATCTCCTGAGCCAACCAACGTATCTGAAAATACGCAGCTCCACTGTCACGGAGTGCAAAATAGTTTTTAAGACTTCTCAGATTAAAAGTCACTACCATATCAACTTTAACATTATCTGTAATAATATGCTTAAAAGCATCACCAACATTCCGTTTTTTCTTACCTGCTTGAAGCGAGTTATAGAGTTCTTGAGGCCTATCTTTATACTTTTGTAGGAGTTCCAAAGAACTCTTTGCTACGGCAATATCATAAAAATTATCTATACTCTTTTTTTGAAAAAGAAGTTTTTCATACATAGCAGCAATTTCCAAACGATTATAGGCACTATCTGCTGTTACAAACATATCATAGGCCTCTACTATATCGATAAAGAACTCTTTATCTCCGCCATGTTGTGAAGCGACAAAGGCATTGATTATTCCACTCATGGTATAACGAGTTGAACGTACAGAGATTGCTTGAATTCGATGTCTTGCATGCTCTTGAAGCACTCCACGAGAAGTTCCTCGAATCAAATAGGAGAGGTTTGCATGCTCTAAGATAGAGTGGTGAAAATAGGTCCAAGCAAGATCTTCTAAAAGAGCTGAATCTTCAATTTCATTGAGCATACTACACATCTGCTCATCTGGAAGTTTATTTTGAAGATCTTGAATTACACTGTTTTCACTGCTAGAAAAACTGTCATAACACGTACGCGCTGCCGTCTCTGCAACACCAATACCTGTATCTTGAAGAAGTACTACTTCTGGCCTTGTATATTTCATACCATAAACAACTTCTTGCACATCAAACCTTTTTTAAATTTATTTTACACTAATTTATCTTGATATACTAAACCCAAAGCCAACTTTGTCTATTTTATTGTCAAAATCTATTAAAGACTCTCCATAACCATTAAAGGTTTTTAGATAAAAGAAGAGATCTTTTGATCCAAAAAATGGGTATGAATAGGAAAACTCTACAGCATTTTTTCCACTAAAATTACTACGTAAAAGTAACTTCATCAAATGCTTTTTATATGGGAAAATAAACTCTACATGTCCATGCCCCATATAATCAATAAGCTCAGGATTATAGTCAACACTATCTTTAAAACGATGCCATAACTTCACTTCAGTAAAAAGCAGACCTGTTTGAAAGAAAAGACTCCCAGCAGCATAGTTCCAAGAACGTTCATCTATTCCTCCTCGACCATTTGACTGATGAGCCAAGGCAAAGCGAAATGCCTTTACGTGTTTGTATTTTAATGGAAAAGTAGCAAAAAATTCAGGGTTATAATTACTCTCTCGAAAATAAGCACTATCTCCATAAGCTTGCCAAAAAGAGCGCTGTGTATATGCAAAAGAGTAAATTTCACGCATATTTAAGAAGTTTGTAGCAAAATCATAACGGATACTTACTTGAAACTCAATTTCAATCGATCGAATATCATGTGTTCCTATTGGAGTATACTCTCCACCATAACGATAACTAACTGGTAAAAAGTAATTCGCTTTATAGGCTTTTATATTATAGAGAGATTGTGCATACTGTTTTACAGTATTATATGTTTCACTGTCATTAAGATCATTTACAGAAGAGAAAATATGTTTTTGTTCTTTTTTTGCATCACGAGTAGGATCGGCTTTTCTTTGAAAATAAAAACCTCTTGAAGCTTCTTTATAGTAATACATAGCCTTTTTGGTATCAACATCACACCCTTCTCCATGCTCATACATATATCCTAGTATATAAGCGGCATCAAGATCTTTTTGTTGTTCAAAAAGTGTTGTAAAACCATGAAGAGCCTGCTTATACTTTTTTGCTTTATATTCAGCATAAACACTCTGATAGTTAAGATCTGCAAAAAGAGTTGATATTATAAAAAAAAGAAAAAGAAGCGTCTTTTTCACTTTTGCACACCATCTAAAATGGGAACAAAATCACAATCTTCTAACTCTTCTTCTCTTATGCGATCTCCATCTTTGATGAAACGGGTAATAACCTGCTTTCCATTTTTTTCTATAGGAGCTACTAAAATACCCCCATCTGCAAGTTGTTCAAAAAGTTTTGCTGGAATCGATTTTGCAGTTGCAGAGAATAAAATACGATCATAAGGAGCATACTGAATCCACCCTTTTTGTCCATCATCTGTTCGAGTATGTACATTATTGATTCCAAGTTGACGAAATCTTTTTTTTGCTTCAAGTATCAAGGGTTCTATACGCTCTATCGTAAAAACACCACGAAAAAGATGTGAGAGTACAGCTGCTTGATACCCACTGCCACAGCCAATCTCTAAAACTCTATCTGCTCCACGGGGAAAAAGATATTCTGTCATTTTTGCTACTGTCAAAGGTGAACTTATATACTGATCAGCCCCTATAGGTAACGCATCAAGTTTATAAGCATTATGACGAAAACCATTTGGTACAAATGCTTCTCTGTCTGTTTTTGCTATGGCCTCTTTTACTTCCGGAGAGAGTCCTCCAAAACATCTGTCACACTCTTCTGCCAACTTTGCTGTTTTTGTTGCTTTTATTCTGTCCAACTTACTCTGTTCCTACATCCATATACTACTATGATTATTTTTGAAAATTATATCATAGTAGCGTTTAAAGGAGCTATAAGGGTGTTTCCCTTTTAACGAGAACATACTCCATTACTATAATCTCCATCTTTTTTCATACACATAAGTTCAGCCTGAGAGATTCTTGTCATTGTTACTTTTCCTGCTTGACCACCACCCCAGTGTCCTGAGAGACTAAATACATTTGTATTTCCAGAAACTTTTCCTTTAAACTCAGCCCAGTTCGGCTTTCTTCCATTGTTTGAAAAGTCAAGAGTGATTGTTCTTTTTGCTTTATTATATGACCATGCAAGATCTTCTTGACCAGGTTTTAAGAGTTTTTTATGATCTCTATATTCACCATAAAAACCCTGTCCATTTGCATAAAGTTCCATCCAGATATGATAAGCATCATATGTTCTTGTTGGATCTAACACCTTGTAATATCCTATAAATGAGTGTTGATCTGCATATTTAATATTCACAACATTTTTACTATTTGCCTGATTAATATAAGAGATATCCATCTTACCATTTTTTATAATATGTGCTTCAACTCTACGGTTTGCAAAACGACCCTCTTTTGTCTTATTTGTAGAGATTGGTGCTAACTCTCCAAAACCAACAGCATAGACTCGATTTTTATCAACACCATAGTTAATGAGTTGATTGACAACAGCCTGTGCACGTTTTTGAGAGAGTTTTTGATTTGCTTTTTTAGAACCTCTTGAGTCAGAATGCCCTTGCAATTCAGCTCCATAACCTGTTTTTTTCAAATACTCAGCAAGTTGTTTAACCTGATCATTATACTCTGGTTTTAATTTTGAAGAACCTGTATCAAAATTGATGTTAAACTTGAATGTATCACCCTTCCAGTTATCTGATTTAATATCTAATTCATCAGTAATATTTGTAATAACTTTATCAAGTGCTACACTATCCTCTGCAGAGTAGTATTTTCCTCCCCCCGCATTTGCCAGAGCAACAAGTTGTGTTTTTGTTCTGTCATCTACAGAGTAACCAATAACATATATGCTTGCATCTATACCATACTTTGTTTTAAGTTTTTTGGCTTCTGCAACAGGATCTCCACCACAGGTCTCAACTCCATCACTAATGATGATAATATTTACTTTTTTATGAATATCTTTGAGAACTTCACCAGCTTCACGAATAGAAGACGCTAAAGGAGTTTTACCACTTGGATAGATTTCAGAAGAGACTGAAATAACACGGTTAAAGTCATTATTTGATGGTGGAATAAGTAACTTACTACTATAACATCCCTTATGAAAAGTAATCAACCCAACATTTGTCTTATTACTATCTAATTGACTTGATATATCACGTAACATATCTTTAGCAGCTACTATTTTTACATTGCCTGCACCATCTGTTTCACTCATACTTCCTGAACCATCAAGAATAAACATCAAAACATCTTTATCTGATGTATAAACTTTTTTAGGCTCATTTTTCATAAGTCCATCATAACTCAATTCTGCACATGCAGAAAATAGTAATGCCATAGCTACTACTACAAATAAAACACTCTTTTTTAACATACGTATCCTTATTATATATATCTCTATTTTATAATCAAATAGAAAAAAGAAAAGGATAGTATCAAAAAGCAACTTAAAGAGTTAAGCATAACAAGTTACTCTATCCCTATATCCATATAGCGACGCATTAACTTTATCTCTTTTTTGGAATAAGGCAGGCAGAGTCTTTCTCTTTCTTCATTGCGTGTTGCTACACCCTGAGGAGTAATGATGCCACTCATAGCCGTACACTCCTCATTTTTAGAGTCACTCGCTACTACATAACATTGATTTGTAAGTGCTAATGCCTGTGTAAAAATTTTAAAATGTTCTCGTCTGAGTACTCCCCACCATGAAGGAACAGCTATCACATCTGCACCCTCACTTTTACACCATAACTCTTTAAAACGAAGTTCAAAACAGATAAAAACAGCTATTTTAATGCCATCAACTTCAACTATTTTAAAATCTTCAACACTGCCTTCTTGCATATATTTGTGCTCATCACCAAAACGAAACAGCTTTGCTTTTGCACGCTCATACACAAGCTTACCATTGTGAAAGACCTTAGCAAAGTTAAAAATCTCTTCTCCCCGACGTTCCAAGATAGTAAGAATGATGATTTTATTGTGTGAAGCTTTTTTGATACTTTCGATGGCATAGGGTGCAAAATCAAGAGCCGCATCAAAATTTTCATAATCATAGGCAGTAAGACAAACTTCAGGAGCTACGATCAGTGATGACTCCTCCGTCTGCTCAATAAGATCTAAAAGTGTTTGCAGATTTTTTTCATAATCAGGTGTTGTATAAAAGAGTAATGAGCAGAGATTATATGTCTGTTTCATAGTAAGTTAAAAAGTACTTCCAAGTGTTATCTGATAAATTGTAAAATCTGCACTGTTTTGAGAGTTATAGTCTATGATATTTACACCTACTGCAGCTTTAATAAAAAAGTGATTATCAAAATCATAACGTACACCGACAAAGCCACCATAGTTCATCGAATTATCTGTATATGCACCCTCATATGGGTAACAATATCCTGGTGGAAAAGGGTAAATAGGTGGAGGACAGCTCCAATAATATTCTCCATTACTAATACCTGTGTTTGTATAGGTGTATCCTATATGTCCACTTACAAAAGGGGTAAAATCACCATCTAAAAAGTTATATGTTCCCACAAGGTTGATACTGCTTGTGTAGAGAGTATGACGTTTATGTGCAAGATCTCCGTTTTCATCATAATAACTTCCATCATAATCAGCTTCAGCGTAAGAAAAAAGTAAGCCTAAGTTCCAGTTTGGTGTAAAATTATAACCAAGGCCAAGACCAAAAGAGACAGAAGAGTCAATATCAGCCTTTACCTCTCCACCAAAATCTAAAGTTTTACCCTCTATGTATTGAGGAATAAAATAAAACTCCATACTTCTATTTCTATTTCCGGCATGAAGCAGTGTACTTAAAAAAAGCAAAAGCGTAAGTGATTTTATACTTGTTTTAAAAATCATCATCAAATGATAAACTCCCTTTTGAGTAGTTCGTCACTGTCCCTTCAAAAAAGTTTGTTTTTTGATCATTAAACTTCGCAAAATCATCTACCCACTTGATAGGATTTGAAACATTGTAAAGCTTCTCAAAACCAACAGAAGTAAGACGGTCATCCGCAAGATATTGTATATACTGTTCAACTATCTCATCAGTAAGACCAAGAATCTGGCCTTGTGTGATGTATTTTCCCCAGCTGCTCTCAAGCTCAACAGCTTTTTTAAACATATCTATTACATCTGCTTTTAACTGTTCAGTAAAAAGATCCGGACGCTCTTTTCTAAGTGTGTTGATAAGGTTTTGAAAAAGGACAAGGTGTGTTACCTCATCACGCTGAATAAAACGGATCATCTGTGCAGATCCAAGCATCTTTCCAGAACGTGCCAATGTATAGATGTAGGTAAAACCACTGTAGAAGTAGATACCCTCTAAGATCTGATTTGCAAAACAGGCCTTTAAAAAGTTCTCATCAGTAGGATTGGATGCCAGCTCTTGATAAACTGCAGCAATAGCATCATTTTTATGTTTGAGCATCATATCACGACGCCACAGATCATAAATCTCTGCAGAGTTTGTTGAGATACTATCAACCATAACAGCATAACTTTGTGAGTGCAAAGCCTCCTCAAAAGATTGGCGTACCAAGATAAGATTGATCTCCGGAGATGTAACATAAGGATTTACATTGTCAATAAGGTTATTTGTTTGTAATGAATCCATAAAGATAAGTTGTGATAATGCTTTATCATAAGCAGTCTTTTCAGCATCGGTTAACTGCTTATAGTCATTAACATCTCGTGTCATATCAACCTCTTTTGGAAACCAAGTGTTATTTAACATCATCTCCCAAAGATTATATGCCCACTGATATTTTATATTGTTGAGCTCAAAAATACCCGTTGGATTTCCACCAAAAACTTTTCTGTCATTAACACTTTCGGTTGAATCTGGGTTATATATCTGTTTTCTATTCATAATTTTATGGCTCCATCTAGCTATTTATAAGTATATGATTATAACCATCTATACATAAAACTTTGATAAGATATCTTCTATGAAATTTCAGCCACCATTTTTACTCAAAAACCATCATATTCAAACTATCTATGCTTCCCTTTTTAGAAAAAAGAAACAGCTTGATATACAAAAAGAAACATTTATACTAAGTGATGGTGATTTCGTAGATGCTTACTGGCATAAATGTAAAAACAGCACTCCCAACAGACCTATTCTTATTCTTTTTCATGGATTGACAGGTTCATTTCAATCACCTTATATTCAAGGTATGATGCAAGCAGCACAAAAAGCTGGATTTGACTCTGTTCTTATGCATTTTCGAGGATGCTCAGGTCGAGACAACTTAATGCCACGTTCCTATCATAGCGGTGATACTCAAGATGCAAGAGAGTTCATCACAAGCATAAAAAAAAGATATCCTCAAGCAAAACTTTTTGGAATAGGCTACTCTCTGGGAGCAAATATGCTGCTAAAATTTTTAGGAGAAGAGAGAGAGAAGTCTCCTTTTGATGCAGCAGTAGCAGTTTCAGCTCCTATGCTGCTTGATGTCTGTGCAGATAAAATGAATAAGGGACTGTCCCGTTTTTATCAAAATCTTCTCTTAAAAGATCTACACATTGCATTAGAAAAGAAGTATGATGCACACCCTATGCACAAGCTTATCAACCTCAAACGAAAAGATATAATAAAACTCAAAAGTTTTTGGGCTTTTGATGAGGCATATACAGCAAAGATTAATGGTTTTACCTCAGCTCAAGACTACTATACAAAATGTAGCTCTAAACAGTATTTACAAGATATTGTTACACCAACACTTATTATTCATGCAAAAGATGATCCCTTTATGACACCGGAAGTTATCCCTTCGCCAGAAGAGATCTCCAAAAGTATCTCCTTGGAAATTCTTGAAAATGGTGGTCATGTCGGATTTGTCACTGGAAGTTTTTTCAAACCTGAGTATTGGCTTGAAAAAAGAGCACTACTCTATTTTCAGAAATTTCTCACCCCTACACAAATAGATTAGACTTCGATTTTATAACCGATCCCAAATACATTTTTGACAAAATTGTCTGGGAGCTTTTTACGAAGTGTTTTTACAAGAGTTTTTAAAGATGAAACTTTACTCTGATCATAATCATACCAAAGTTCATAAATAATATCTTCACTCTTGACTGTATTGTTCAGATTTGAAAAGAGCAGTGTAAGTAACTCTTTCTCTTTACGAGTTAAAAATATCTCTTTACCATCAGCTATAAGTTTCTCTTTGTTCTGATCCCAATAATAGCCATCTGGCATATGAATAATTCTGTTTGTATAGGTAGTATAATTGATGATCTCATTAACTGCTATCTCCAAGACCGATCGTAACTCATCTCTTGATATTGGTTTAATTAAATATTTTGTCAATTTTAATTCTGTTGCTCGAACCAATGTATCGACATCACTCATAGCTGTTAGCATGATTGCTTTTGTTGCATAATCATACTTTCTAACCTGCTGTAAAAACTCTATACCACTTTTACCAGGAAGATTAATATCAATAATGAGTATGTTTGGCTTTTTAGCATTGTAAATTTCTTGAGCCTCTTGAGCATCTCCTGCCTCATATACATCTTCATAAAATCTCTTTAAATATGCAACATAATTCTCTCTTACTGAAATATCATCTTCAACATAGAGGATTGAATATTTTGACTTCTCTTCATTCATACTTTTTTATCCCTTGGTATTTTGAGGGTAAAACAGGATCCACCCTCAATATTTTTTACATCTATCGATCCACAGAACTTTTCTTGCATTAATTTTTTTACCATAAACAAACCTAACCCTGTCCCTTCAGATCTATGTTTTGTTGTAAAATCTGAATCAAAAATTTTACGCATAATACTACGACTTATGCCTCCAGCATTATCTCTAATCTCTATCGCTAAATAATCTGAATTTTCAAAAGCTTCCATAGAGATCTCTGGATTATAAATATTTCGCTCAACAAAAGCATCTTTTGCATTCTCCATAAGTGTTATGAGGATCTGTTTTAGGATCAATTCATCACCACTAAAGGACAACTCTTTATCAATCTCTAAAGAGATATCTATACCTTCTTCTCTCAATTTTAAAAGTTCATACTCAAGACTTTTTATGATAACTTCATGAAGATACATCTGATCATTTTTTTTCTGAAAATAACCACGATAATCATCTATACTTCGTGACATTGCTTTTGCAATAGATTCTATCTCTAATAACTGTTTTGTTATAAGAGGATCCTCTATTTTCTTTTCATACAGCCTATTATCAATACTTCCGATAATTGAGTTAATTTGTGACAAAGGAGCACGCCATTGGTGAGCAATAGCGGCAAACACTTCTTGTAACTCTTTTGTATCTCGTAACAACTCCTCAGGATTAACAAGAGTATTCATCATTTCTCTCTTTATCTAAATATGACTATATTATAACAAAATTCTGAAATAATTAATGCCTTCATCAACAAAAATAGATTATAATTAGTTAAAACAGAGATAATGAAGGCTAAGATATTATGAGTAATACACACAACAAATCAAAAGAGAATGATCTTTCACAATTAGGCAATGTTGATCAAATCCGTGAAATACTTTTTGGATCACAATCACGAGAGATGAAAGAGAAATTTGAAAAACTTGAAACATCAATTAAAGCACTCCATGATGAGATGAGAAAAAAGATAGATCAAACACAAAATGACTTCAATATGAGACTTGAAAGTGAACTTGAAGCTATTACACGCAAGATCAAAAATATAGTAACACAACAGCAAAATGAATTTTCTGATGTCAGAGACAGTGCACTCAAACAAGAAAAACGTCTACAAAGTGCTATGGACATTATGGAAGAAGAGCTCAATGCAAAACGTGAACAACTGCAAAAACAGCATCTAGAGAGTAACTCTGCTCTACGTTCTGAAATGGATTCACTTAAAGATGAAGTGCTAAAAACACTCAATGATAAAATGAGTGAAATGAATGGTGTAAAACTCTCTCGTGATGATGCAGCAGAGATCCTTATGGAAGCTGCAATGGCTATGAAAGGGACGCAAATCAATCAACAACTTGCACTCACACCACAAACTCCAGAGAAAAAGTAGTCTCTAGAAAAAAATGTCACATAATAAAAAAGATCATAATGAAGAGGAGGCTCTAGAAGGTGCACTCTCACCTATTGTAAACAGACTCATCGATCAAAACTTTGAAAAATCTGGTGATAAAATAGCCTCACAAATGGCTCCACTGATTGGTGGGGCTATACGTGAACAGATTAAAAGTCAAAAAGATGATATTGTTGATGCACTCTACCCTGTCATGGGTAATATGATCTCTAAATTTGTGACAAGATCACTTGAAGAACTTCTAAACAAAATCAACCAACAGATCCAAAATGGTCTCTCCATAGCAACACTCAAACGCAAAATAAAAGCTAAAATCAAAGGTGTTAGCGAAACAGAATTACTTTTACAAGAGAGTAGTGAAGCACATATCAAAGCAGTATTACTAATTCACAAGGAGAGTGGTTCTCTTTTAGCAAAAGTAGAAGATGAAAATGGTACTCTCAGTGATGCAGATATGCTGGCATCAATGATGAGTGCTATTCGTAGCTTTGTTAATGAATGGATCAGTGCCAATGAATCTGATCAGGAACTTGGCGAGATTGAATATGGTGGCAATAAAATCATTATTGAAGCAAGTGGATATAGTTATCTTGCTGTAATTGTAGAGGGAGCTGCCTATATAAAAACGTATGAAAAGATTCGTCAAGCATTAGGGAATCTTGTCCTGAAATATGGAAAAGAGATTAAAAATTTTCAAGGAAACTTTACAGATCTTCCACAAGAAGAGATACAAAATGAACTTCAAAAACTCCTAAATCATAACAAAAATACAGTTACACAAGAGAAGCCAAAAAAACTATCTCCCCTACTTATACTGATCCCTCTGCTTCTCTTTGGTTATATAGCCTATATCTCTTATAAAGAGTATCAGGATGAACATCTAAAAAAAGAGATACTAAATCGTATTGAACATACTCCACAACTCTTACCTTTTAGAATTGATGTTCAGGTTGATGATGGAGTTGTAACACTTCAAGGCTTGCTTCCTTTTAAGTACCATAAAGAGTTACTGGAACAAGAGCTTAAAGAGATAACTCATATCAAAAAGCTCAAAGATGATGTTCAAATTGTTCCAACATTAACAGATCCTATGCAGATAAGTGCGAATATTGCTTATCTCTTACAAGGCATCAATCTCGATCCTACAACACATATTAACTATAAATTTGACTATACAACTGTTACCCTCTATGGAAAAGTTCCAACTCTTCTTAAAAAAAATGAAATCCTCTCTGCAGTAAAAAAGATCAGAGGTGTTCAAAAAGTTGAAGATAAAATGCAACTCCTCGTACCAAAAATAGATATAGAGATCTATTTTGAACGAGCTGTTTCCTCTTTAAATACAACAATGAAAGATAAACTCAAACATATTGCGAAAATTATAAAAACAAATAAGCTCAAACAAAATATTGATCTTAAAGCTTATAGTGATATGATAGGAAATGTAAAGAAAAACAGAAAACTGGCTAAAGAGAGACTTGAAAGTATCATCAACTTTTTACAGCAAGAGGGCATAGATAATAAAATTATTACACAAATTATGGACACCCCTCCTCCTGGAGTCGATCCTAAGATAGAGCCTGACAAGGCACGACAAATAAGACTGAAACTTATAAAGGAAAATAATAATGTTTAGCTATAAAATAGTTCTCGTCGGAAATTTTGGAGTTGGTAAAACGAGCCTTATTCGCCGTTTTGTTGACAACTCTTTTAGTGAAGAGTATCTCAGCACAATTGGGGTTAGCATCTCTAAAAAAACTATCGGCAATGCGACTATTATGATATGGGATATAGAAGGCCATACAGAGTTTAAACCTATATTTAAACAGTATCTTCTCGGGGCAAAAGGTTTTATTCTTGTTGCGGATCTTTTACGTCCAGAGAGTATTGATCAAATTGCAAATCATTTACAACTCTGTCATGCAGTTGTCAAAGATGCTCCTGTTGTCGTTGCACTGAACAAAAGTGATATGCCTCATCAGCTCAAAGAGAATACCTTAGATGAGATAAAAGCACTCTCTCCTTCCATTATAGAAGTAAGTAAAACTTCAGCAAAAAATGGTGATGCTGTTGAAGATCTTTTTTTAAAATTAAATGAGACGATATGCGCACAAATCTCTTAAAAATACTCTGTAAAAAGAGTGCAATTAGTTATATTATCTTTGACAGTGGCTTTCAAGTCATAGAATCCAATATTGAAATTCAAACAGAGTCTGATGTCAGAGATTATCTTTGGGAAATTATTGGTCTTGAAGAGCCTATACTTGCACTACAAAAGCATAATACACCCATAGAGATCCCTATGATTCAACGAGAAAGAAAATATTATGATCTAGAGATCGATACCTTTAAAGATGAAAACAAACAGAGCTATTTTATAGCTTATATGCAAAAAAAATCACAATACACAAATGAATATGCCAATGTCCTTAAAGAGATCAATAAAAAAACACTTATTTATGATCTCAGTGATGAGAAAAAAGAGTCTGCGTACTACAAAGAGATCAACAAACATCTCATCAGTTTTCATGTTGATCTGGATGGTTTTATCACTATGGTTAATGATGCCTGCCTCCATTTTTTCAACAAAGAGAGAACAGAATTTTTAGAGAAACACTTCTCGGAGTTTTTTCAAGTTCAAAAGAGACAAAAAGATACAACAAGCACTATCTTTCTTGCTAAAAATAGTCTAGGAGATGATATCTTTTTTCATGCAGATATTTTACCTTTAAAAGATAAAGATGGACAAATTATAGAAAATATTATCATTACCCAAGATATTACATATCTGAAAAAAATTAAAAAAGAACTTGAGTATGCCCAAGAACACGATGCTCTCACCGGCTTACCAAATCGTCATACTTTTTTAAAGAAAATTGATCTACTCATTAAAGAAAAAAAAAATTTCTCTCTTTGTTTTATAGATATAGATAATTTCCGTACACTAAACGAAGAGTATGGTTCGCATGCAGGAGATATGCTTTTAAAACATCTTACTACACTCTTTTTAGAATTTTTAGATCCTCAAGACAGTCTCATTCGTATACAAGGTGATCTTTTTGGAATTATTTTTGAAATAGCAAAAGAGAAGAGTTATATACAAAGCCTATTAAAAGGGCTAGAAGATCTTGCAGAGAAAAATCCACTCTATTACAATAGTGAAGATATTATACAATTTCATTATACAACACTACTACTGCACTATCCTCAAGATGCCAAGAGTGCAAAAGAGTTTCTTTCTACTGCAAGTAAACTTCTTAAGAAAAAAAAGATTGATCTTAAATCGAAAGCTTTGTCCTGATCTGTCTTGGCATATAGTATTTAAACTGTTTTGGATAAAGAAAAAAGTCAATATTTCCTTTGACACTCTTGATCTCTGACCACTCTGAAATATCGAAATGAAGAGAGACAACACCCATAGAAGGGATTTTACTTATATACTCTTTTGAAAGGCTATTAACAAGTTCATTCAACTGTGGATTATGCCCAATAATAAAGAGTCTTTCACAACTCTTATCTTGTGCCATAATTATATTTAAAGCATCTTCGTAAGGGGCATAATAGAGTTCTTCTAAGAAATGCTTTACCCCTTGAAATGAGAGTTTTTCAGCCAACATAACGGCTGTTTCCTGTGCACGCATTGCACAGCTTGAGAGGATAACATCAGGAGATATACCCTGCAGAGCAAGATAGGATCCTATTGTTTGAATATCTTTAAACGCTTTTTTTTTCAAAGATCGTTCAAAATCACTCAAACCTTCTGAAAAATCCTCCGCCTTAGCATGGTGTATAAGATATATCTCTTTCATTGTTACTGACTTAAATCTGTGCTAATTCATCAGAGATAATCTTTGATGATTTATCCATAATCATCTTTGCCAAAGCAATATTTCCATCATCTCTAAAGATACAAAAGATATCTATTTTAGAAAAACTTTCATTTGAATGTGTTCCGGCACTCTTCATTAAGAAGACATGACCATCCTCTGTTTTTGTTTCAAATGATGAGATATCACTAAAACCAACATCTAAAGAAGCTTCATTGATCTGGCGAAAAGAGTCATTAAAAATTGCTGAGGCATATCCTATATCTGCTCCTGTATTCTCTTCATCAATATAAAGAGTCTCTCCTGAATAGTTTAAAATTGCTGATCCAAGATAGCCATGTACCTTACGGAGTTTGTCCATTTTTGCATTAAAATCTATCATATTTACTTCCTTATTTATTTAAATTTTTCATATATTGGTTAAATGCTTCTGTATCATTGAGACCATTTTCTGCTAAAAAATTCTCAAATGCTGCATAAGAAGCTTCAACTCCATCATTTTTTTCTATCTCTAAAAAACCTTTATAGAGATCTGATATAACACTCTTAGCAGCCGGTGTCGCAGCACGTCTTGTAGACATATAGTTTCTAAAACTTCCATCTGGATTTTTAGCCATTTTTACAGTTGCTAAAACCCAGTAGTACCCACCATCAGCACATAAGTTTTTTACATAGGCAATAACATCTTTGCCCTCTTTAATATTTTCCCATAGATACTTAAAGATAGCTTTTGGCATATCTGGATGGCGTAAAATCGCATGTGGTTTTTCAAGTAGACTTGCTTGTGAATAACCCGATATTTTAATAAAAATAGGGTTTACATAGGTAATATTTCCCTCTTCATCTGCTTTTGATACAATTAAATCTACACTCTTTACTTCATGTTCAACATCTATCGGCTCTGGTCTTGTCATTTTTTCTCCTTTAACTATATAAAATTTCTCTAATTTCACTTACTCGAAATGGCTTTCCAACATATCTATTAAAATCTGATCCTTCAGCTTTAAGATTTAAAACATCTCCTGAAGTTGAAACAGCATAAATTGGTGTAAGTTTATTATCTCGTTCAAATTCACGAACATGCCTCATTACCTCTATACCATTCATCAAAGGCATATTATTATCTATATAGACAACATTATATGGCATAGACCTTTTATGTGAGTCTATAATCATTTCTAAAGCCACTTTACCATTTTGTGCTATATCAACTTCACAATATTCACTCTCTAAAATCTTTTCTAAAAGAATAACAGATGTTTTATCATCATCAACAATTAAAACTCGTGGTATTGTTTTTGTATTTATAAACTTATAGAGATCTGGTCCAAGATAACTATACTTTGAAAGTATGTCACATCTATCGTCCAAATCTTCACTATTTAAAGAGAAGAGCTCTTCTTCAATTATAAGTAATTTCATTTTCATATTATTTAGTTTATATATATCATCATCAAGCTTATTTTGATAGACAATGAGATGTGTTGTATCTTCTGGTATCTCTTGAGCAGATCCTATTGCTTTAATACTATCTTTATCAATATTCATACGTCTTAAATATCTAGCGATATTAATAAGAGAATTTTTATTTTCCGGAGAGAATAAAATAGTGATTTTTAAATTATTCTCTTCTAATGGTAGTAGTGTAGGTTCACCATTTTTTACTTGTAATGCAAGTGTAAAAAAGAAATTACTTCCCTCTCCTACATCACTCTCAAGTTGCAATTTAGATCCAAAATCACTAACATACTGAGAACAAATAGCAAGTCCTAAACCTGTTCCTCCATACTCTAGTGAAGTTGTATCTTCTGCTTGTTTAAATGCTTCAAAAATTTGTGTCTGCTTCTCTTTAGGTATACCTATTCCCGTATCTTTGATAGAAATTGTTGCCCGTTTCGTCTCTTGACTATACTTTACAGTAAACTCTATAGACTCACCTTTAGGTGTAAATTTATAAGCATTTCCCAAAAGGTTCATCACAACTCTTTTAAGTTTAAGTTCATCTATCTCTATGCGCTTTGGTAAGAGTGGATCTATAAAAACTCTAAAATCAATTTTTTTCTCATACATGTTTGAAACAAACATCTCAGCTATATTTGCAAAGAATTTTGCACTATCAACCTCTTTTAAAGAGAACTGCTCTTCCTCTTTTTTTTGAGAGATTTTATTGAGCATAGAGGTAGTCAACTCATTAATGAAAGCTGCACTCTCTTTAGCATTGAGTAAATACTCTTTTAGACGTTTATCTGTGATCTGTGTCTCTAAAAGCTCTAAAAAGCCTTGTAGAGTATTTGCCGGTGTTCTAATATCATGAATAAAGTTACTCATACTCCCAATCAGAACATCAGAAGACAACTCTTTTTTTTGTTGAAATTTTTCAATCTTTTGTATTTTTTGAACAGTTACAAATTCTGCTGTATTTGGTTCAAGCTGA
>Ga0256843_1000450_pt1 | contig 35215 bp, 29 predicted proteins | sample AlvinellametaG_FD_191572 | JGI IMG/M metagenome (GOLD analysis project Ga0256843, IMG submission 191572) | Pompeii worm associated microbial communities from hydrothermal vent at the East Pacific Rise, Pacific Ocean - Alvinella | ecosystem: Host-associated > Annelida > Integument > Unclassified ...
TTTTGATAGCAGCTGAATAAGTAGCTGAGAAAAGCAGTGTCTGCTTCTCTTTTGGTACGATTTTGAGCACTTTTTTGATGTCGTTTATAAAACCCATATCAAGCATTCTGTCTGCTTCATCAAGAATTAAAAACTCTATTTGTCGTAAGTCTATCGCCTTTTGTGCTATGAGATCAAGCAGACGCCCTGGTGTTGCGATGACGATATCTACACCTTTTTTGAGTTGGTTGATCTGTGGGTTGATTTTTACTCCACCAAAGATAACTGCCGAGCGAAACGGAAGATATTTTCCGTAGACTGAAACACTTTCAGCAACTTGCGCTGCAAGCTCACGCGTAGGCGTTAAGATAAGTGCTTTTGGGTAGTGTTTTTTGTTCTCTTTGTGTTTGCGTGAGAGAAGTTCCAGCAGTGGCAGTGTAAAACCGGCAGTCTTACCTGTTCCTGTTTGTGCTCCTGCTAAGATATCTTTACCCTCTAAGATAACTGGGATGGCCTTTGCCTGAATTGGTGTCGGGCTTGTATAACCCTGCTCTTTTATAGCTTTTAGTAGTGGTTTAGATAAACCGAGTTTGTCAAATGACATGTAGTTCCATTATATTGATTTTAAACTCAATTATAAATATGGTCGTCGGATTTTTTGGATCGTAGTGCAGATTGTATAAGAAGTTTAGTTATGCATTCATTATAACATAATTTTTCACTATCCCTGTAAACAATCAACAAGTTTTTAAGCCTTGGCATGATAGAATCTCTCTTACAAACGCAAGGAGTTAGAAGTTGAGAGAAGCACACGAAGTACTAGCAAGAAAATATAGACCATCCAATTTTGATGAGCTCATCGGTCAAGAGACCATCGCTCAGACACTCTCACTCGCCCTTGATACTAATCGTCTCTCTCACGCATATCTCTTCTCAGGACTTCGCGGAAGCGGTAAGACCTCTACTGCGCGTATATTTGCCAAAGCCCTTATATGTGAAGAGGGTATGAGCCATCAGCCATGTGACAAATGTTCTAACTGTGTTATGGCAAAAGAAGGTCGTCATATGGACATCATCGAGATGGATGGTGCATCTTCTCGTAAGATAGATGACATTCGTGACCTCATTGAGCAGACAAAGTACAAACCGGCTGCTGCTCGTTATAAGATTTTCATCATCGATGAAGTCCATATGCTTACAAAAGAGGCTTTTAATGCTCTACTAAAGACACTTGAAGAGCCACCTGAGTATGTGAAGTTTATCTTGGCAACGACTGACCCACTCAAACTTCCAGCAACAATACTCAGCCGTACACAGCACTTTCGTTTTAAAAGTATCGCTACTAATAAGATAGTCGACCACCTCGCACACATTTTAAATCTTGAAGGTATCAGCTATGAACATGATGCCTTGGAGATTTTGGCACGAAGCGGGAGTGGCAGTCTGAGAGATACGCTTACCCTGCTCGATCAAGCCATCATCTACTCAAAAAACCATGTTGATGTCCAAACTGTTACCGATATGCTCGGTCTTGTTGATCCAAAATTTATCTCTGAGATTTTCGATGCTGTCTTTGCAAAAGATTACGCTCGTTTGGTCGAGTACACAAAAGTGCTTGAAGATTATGAGAGTGAGATGGTCGTCGATGAGCTCATCGCCTTTTTAAAAGAGAAGATGTACAACCAAGATGCCCTCTTCTCTACTCTTGTACTTGACAGATTTTTTAGAATTCTGAGTGAGTCAAAGTACCTCTTTAGCATCAATGCCGATGGTTCATTTGTGCTGAGCATGATATTTTTCAAGATGATAGAAGCGCTTCGCATCCGTGAGATAGACCAGATGATAGAGTCTATGCAAAAAGATATAGAGCGTCCTGCCATTGTCACACCAACGCAAGCTACACCAGCTCCAGCGCCTGAACCTAAGAGTGAACCTGTAAATGTAGCTACAGTACCACTGCGTGAGACAACAGCTGAGATGCAAGGAGCTGTTGCGCAAGAGCATACGCAAGAGCCTAGTGAAGAAGCACAGCAAGAGGTAAGTCTAGAGAGTGCTCCTCAGCCAAGTGCAGCAGCTATTGCAAATGAGATGCCAACAGAGACAAACATTGTACTTGAAGAGGAAGAACTCCCTGAAACAGAGGAAGTAACTCCTTCTCAGCCACAAACTGACCCTGCACTTACACTGTTTCATGAGCTTATAGAAAAGATACAAGACAGAAACGCAGAGCTTGGAGAGTGTTTTGCCAAGCAGATAGACTTTATCTCTTACATGGATAATATTCTGACTTGGGAGAGCTGTGCTGATGAAGAGTGTAAAAAAAGTCTCAAACATGGATATGGTGTAATTAAACAATTTGTACGAGAGATCTTTGGATTTGCAACAATAATCAAAGGTGTTGCTTGTTCAAAAACTATGCAACAAGTGCAAGAAGAGACACAAGTACCAAAACAAGAGAGTATGCCACAAGGAGCTCAAAGTGCCTCTACAGTAGAAGATATAGAAGTTGGCGGAGCTGCTTCTTGTGTAACAAACTGTACAGAAAGTTCCATACAAGATGAGATTGATGGAACAGATATTACCAAAGAGCCAATGGTACAAAAAGCTATAGAGCTTTTTGAGGCCAAAAAAGTGACTATTCAGTCAAAAATCTAATCAAAAAAGATATCGCAACAAGAGAGTCCTTCTCTTTTACAAAATTTTAGAATATGAGTATATGGGATAGAATTTCTCTTCTTTATTGTCGCAAACTGTGCTTGTGATATCTCCAAAAGAGCTGCAATATCTTTATCATATACTTTCACTACTCCTTTTTCATTAGAAACATACGCTTTAAGCACCTCTATAATAGTACGAAAATCTCTCATTTTCACCTCCTATGGCGAAAATATAGAGTAATTTTTTTTCCTTTTTACGAAATATTGCAAATTGCTATTTTTTTGATGATTTTTTCTCTTTTTGCACAACTCTTTTAACAAGATTTTTCAGAAGCAGTGAAAGTTCTAGAAAGTCTAAATAATTTTTAATCTCTATCTTTGCATCATACTCTTTTGTATCTATCTTCTTAAGATAGTTTGAGAGTGCATCGATATCTTCATTGAGTTTTTTATGAAGTCTATTTATCATTCTGACCAAAATAAGAAATGCAGCAATAAAAGTGAGTAAGAGAAAAAGAAATCGTTGACTTTCATCCAAATCTAGAAAAAAGAAGAGAGAGACCAGAGCAAAAAGCACTATAAATAAAACAGCTGTTTTTAGAATAAAATTAACATAAATATCTCTAAAAATTTTTAACACAGTTTATAACCTACTCCGCGAACAGTTTGAATATAATCTTTGTCTTTTTGCGGGTCTATCTTCTCTTTAAGTCTGTTAATCGCTACATTCACTGTCTTATATTGGTAGTTTTCACTATCTCCCCAAACATTTTCTAGAAGATAATCTCTATCAAGCACTGAATTTTTGTTTAATATAAACTCAACAAGAAGGTCAAACTCTAACTTTGTTACTTCTACTGGTTTGCCATTGACAAAGAGCTCACGCGTTGCCTTATCCAAGACCAAATCTCTAAAGGTAACTTTCCCTTCATGAATCTTTTTTGTTGTTCTTTTTAAAATGGAACGTACTCGTAGTATCAATTCTTTCATATTAAAAGGTTTTGTTATATAATCATCACCACCTCTAACAAAACCCTCTTCTATATCTTCATCTCTATCTTTAGCACTTAAAAATATAACAGGAATATCAAAGCCCTTCTCACGTAAAGTTGCTACAAATTCACTCCCCTCTACACCAGGTAAATTTCTATCCATGATCAGAAGATCAATATCTTCTTCATCTAAGATTTGTTCAACTGTTTTTGTATTTAAAAAGCCAATAGTCTCAAAACCCTCTTTGCTAAGATTATACTCCAAGAGCTCTAGCAAATCCTCTTCATCTTCAACTATCACTATATTTGCATTCACCTATTAGATCCTTTTTTACTCATAGTGCTATTGTAACCAAAAAGAACTTTTATGTTAAAATAATAATAAAAAAGGAGTTTATAATTTTACAAAAAAAACTTATACTCATTCTATTTTTCTGTTTTATCTTTATAACGAAGATAGAAGCTCACAAACTCCAAGAGAATTACCTAAAAGTAGATTATAATAGCTCGACAGAAAATCTCCATTTGACTTTTGAGATCGAAACACGACTCTTTGAACAAAACTTTTTGCTTGATGATAGCAAGAATGGAATTGTCTCTTTTAAAGAGTTACGCCAACATAAAGAGATGTTAACAGATTATATCTTTGAACATATCATTTTTCTTTATCAGCATAAGAAGCTTCAGGTACAACCAAAAAAGATAACTTTTCATCGTTATAAAAGCCAAACATATATGCAGATGGATGCTTTTTTAAAAAAGATAGATATTACACAACTGCAGATTTACTATAATATGTTTTTTGAGTATGAAAAAAACCATAAACTTCTTATAAATATAAAAAATCTTGATAAACAGATAGTTCTAACGGACAAGCAAAAAGAGTACTCTTTTGATAATGATTTCATGACACAAAGACAAAGGTTTTTTACATTTATCATTGAGGGTATAGAACATATACTCGATGGATCAGATCATATTCTTTTTCTTCTTATGTTAATCTTACCTATTGTTATCCAAAAAGCTTCTCTAAAATCACTAATCATCATTGCAACGAGCTTCTCAATTGCTCACTCGATTACTCTTTTTATCTCAGGAATGCACTATTATACACCGAACACGGCTTTTATTGAGAGTGGTATTGCTTTGAGTATTTTTATTGTGGCACTTATGAATCTTTTAGGTAAATACAGACATATTGACTATAAGATTGCTTTTTTATTTGGTCTTCTTCATGGATTTGGATTTGCTAATGTTCTAGAGATTGCTGGCGTTGATTCAACAACATCCTTTCTTGTAGCACTTCTTGGCTTTAACCTTGGGGTAGAGTTTGGACAGGTACTCATTATAGCCGTTGCCTTTCCAATACTGCTTTTTATCCAAAGATACAAGTTTCATATGCTTGTAGATAAGATATTTATTATCACAACTCTTATTATATCAGCAGTGTGGTTCTTCCAAAGAGTATCAATCTAGCATATGAAAATATTGAAATGAAGGTTTTTTGACACCATCTTTACGAAGTACTCCAAAAAACTCTTCTGCCTTTTTAAAGTACCCTTGATGTTTTGGATAATCAAAATAGTGAAAAATACCAAAAAGCTCTAGTTCAGAATCTCGCTTCATTTTTGGTAAATAAGAGACAAACCCTTTATACACATCTTTTTGGATTTCCTCTGCATCCTTACCATAACTCGAAACAGCAACATATGCTAACATAACAGGTTTCTTATACTTAGTATGAAGATATTTAGAAAAATAATACGATCTCAATGGTGTTTTTAAAATCTGTTTTTTAGTATTTCTAGTTACTGCTCGCATCTCTTGAAATGCAATAAAATCAGCACTTTTTGCAGCTTTAGCTATGGACGGATCGAACAATATCCACTCATCTAGAGCATTAACTTTATCATAATTTCCAAAATCACCAACACAAGGTCCGACTATAATCTGAGGATCTTTTCTAAGCAAAGCGAAACTTTTTAAAAAGATCTTATTCATACCTTTCCACTTTGCTACATCTTTCATATTATATTCAGGATTTAATATCACTATTTTTCGCCCATCTATTTTTTTTACATATGTAAGAAACTTCTCTAATTGCTTAAAATAATCAGCTTTTTTTTCTTTAATGAAAGCGACTGATATATCATCAGCAAAATAGTAAAATATATAGACTGGTGTATACCCTCTATTCACTATCTCTTTTTGAACTGTATTTGCATCATACCAATCTTCTCGCCAATCTCGTGTAATCCACATTGTTACACCATTGACATTCTTAGACTGTTCACGTAACAACTCTGTAATAGGTACTTTTACTTTAATAGGCTTCTCATCATGAAAACTATAGAGAGATGGATATTTATCAATATCAAATCCCCCTACACTTAATACAAATGCTTCTACCGCAACTTGAAAGATCAGTAAAAAAAGACTAATTTTTCTCATAATTTACAAACAACATAATTTGTGCTTTAGGCTGTATATCCTTAACAACTATGGTATATAAGTTCTCTTTTTCTTTTGTCAATTTAGTTTTCAAGCCTATAATCTCACTATCTACATTCAGTAGTTTTACACCAGCAGAAGTATCTAACTCAAGATGAAGATTTTTAAGAGGTATTGCTGCATTATTTGAAAGCGTTAAAATAATCTTCTTTGGGGTAATCTCATATCTATATGAAAAATTTTCCATAGCAGTAATACGCTTATAAATCATCTCTCCATTCATAGCCTTATACTTTTTATGGGCATTAACATATTTAAAAAACTTATCTTCAATCGCGATATTCGTTCCATATGACATTAAGTGAGTGTGAACACTTAATGTAAAAATCCCATTTAAACTTGTTACAACATCAAGTTGTTGCTCCATTGATGATAAAATCTGGGTTGTATTCCAGTCCAAGTTTACAAGATAAGAGTAATCATCTAAACCATGACGAGGAATATTGAGTATATCTTTATCAAAGTATGGATAAAGTCTATTCATTGTTTCTGTAAAGATATATTTATATCCAGCATCTTTGAGATAACCTAACATTTTTTCATCTACTTCTTCACGTGGAGGACGGAATCCAATCACTTTTTTATCTGTAAGTTTCTCTAATAACTCTTTAGAACCTTTTGTCTCTTTCTCATAAACTTCATCACTTAGTCCTACAATCTTTTTATGTGTATAACTATGTGATCCAATCTCCATATATGGATTTTTAGCTACATCTTTCATCATATCACTATATTTTTCAGCAGATTGTGCCATACAGAATGCAGTAACAGGAAAGTGATTTTTTAATGAGGTATCAGAGAATCGCTTTAAATTTCCAAATTTATACTCACTGTCTTCTGAAACAAACACAATATTTTTACTATCTACATAAGGGTATGCTTTAACAACCACATCATCTTGTAGATATTGTAACATTGAGAGAAAAAGTTCTTTAAAAGTATCTTTATCCTGTCCTAAGAAGAGATAACTAGGAAAACTAAAATATACCCATTTCCCTCTCTTTTTATTTCCATGCCAAATCAATCCACTAGTTTCTTTACTTAACTCTTTTATTTGAGTCTTGACATAATTTGTTTGTGTCCAATTTGTCAAATAGGCATCAGCTTCTAGCTCTTTTGATGTTTTAAAGATAGGTAAAGTATCATAAATAATCAATTTATGTGCTTGTCCTTTTTCACCTTTTTTGGAAAAAGGAGATAACAAACGTACCGTTATATATCCTGTTGAATTTGTTTCATAATTGATAATATTAATCTCAGAATCAAGTTTTAATGAGGTTATATTTGTCACTAAATTATTCTCTTGATAGTGTGCCTGTCTATCTAAAAAACCACTTGTAAAATTAAAAAGGAGTTTTCCACCTTGTTCTACATACTCTGTAATACTTTTAATTTCATCTTTACCAAGAGCCATCATATCTAAAACAACAACTATCTCACCCTTTTTTACACTATCTAATTCAGAAGTATAAATTCTTTTTGTTTTATAGCCTTCATCTTTACATACATTTGTAAGATATGTAACACGTTCTAAATATGTTTTGTAGTCCATACTATTTCGTTCATACATCATTTTCAAAGTTGATGACTCTAAAAAATAGACCTTATTTTTTGAACTATTACCAAATACAAAACTATTTGACATAAAGTTCTGTGTCAAATAAAAACTTGCATATGCCAGACCAACGGTCATCAACAAGATCATGCCCAATAATTTTAATCCATAATGATCATGTTGCTTACTGCTGTAATGCACGCTTACATTCATTCACTATTCCTTTATAAAGAACAATAAGTCTCCACTCTCACGTTCAAGAGCCTCTTCATAACTTATTTTACTTTCACCTTTTTTCTTCTCTCTCGCTTTATAGAGAAAGTATGCTACAACACCAAAAACCATTGTTAAAAGTGTAATTGTCAATATCAAAAATGACAGATATGATAATAAATTCATCCTATTCTTCCTTTTCTTTCAAGTTTACCCCAGCTCATATCGATTGCAAACCACTCTTCGATGGTCGCAAAGATCTTTGCAACATTAATAATGGTAATGAATGCGAGTCTATATATAGTTGAGTAGAGTGCCAAAGACAATCTCTCTTTCGTAATAAGCAGACAATACACTGCACCTGCAACATCAAGGACAGTAAACATAATCCACCAAAATACAAGAAGTTGACTGGTACCCGTTGATAAAGCCAGGTAGATCATAAACAGATCACCCCAAAGCTGCATAAATGGCCAGAATATTGCTTCAAAAAGCATATACCACATAACAAAAAATAGTGACTTATTTTTACGAAAATGCCATAAATATCTTTTATGTTTTTTAATTGCCTGTAAAATTCCACGAGTCCATCTATATCTCTGTTTTAACAGATCCAAAAGATTTTCAGGTGCTTCTGTATAGGCTATAGCATCTGGTTCAAAATCAATCTTATACCCATGTGCTATAAGATTGAGTGTGATATCACAATCTTCTGCAAAAGTATCATGTGCATAGTAACCAACCTTCTTCATAGCATCTTTTCTAAACATACCAATAGGACCAGGAATAATGTTAACAAGCTTTAAAAAAGCCTGCCCATTTTTAACCATATTAAGCCCTTCTATATACTCTAAAGATTGTAATTTTGTAATAAAAGTATCATCATTAATAACTTTTACACTACCAGCAACAGCAGCAATATCTTCATCTTTAAAGTGCTGTACCAATAATTCTATAGCAAATGAATCCAATTTTGAATCAGCATCAACAGCACATATAAGATCACCATTTGCTCTCTTTATACCATAGTTTAATGCTCTAGATTTACCACCATTTGGCTTAGAGAGTACACGAAGAGTTTTAATCCCATCATTAAACTCAAATGTTTTTGCAAGCTCATATGTTCTGTCACTACTACCATCATCAACTACTATTATCTCAATATTTGGGTATGTCTGATTTATTAAACTTTTTAAAGAAGCTACAATCCCCTCTTGCTCATTATAACAAGGAACAATAATAGTCACTCTATGAGATTTATCTACATAGAGCTCTTCTTCTGCAGATCTTTTAATCATCTGAAATACAGAAAAAAAGATTAGTAAAAGATATCGGACAATAATAAAAAGCGTAAAAATAAAGATTAAAACTACACCCATACGTACAAATATATTGGATGTTTCAATATAAAGTTGCTGAAGATTATCTACACTATAATAAGTTAGTACAAATCCACCAACCATAAATAGAATAAATAATATCTTTTGAATGAGCTTTACCATCTATACCCCAAATCTATTTTACACTCTTTATAGTAGTATCCATCACCACTAAAAGTACTTGTACTACTGTTACTCTGCATACAACCTAAATTATATGAAAAATTTTTCAGAGGATCTCCATATAACCAGAGTCCATATTTGTATAAAAATTGTCTATACTCAAATGAATAACCTGCTCCTAACATTCCCTTTAAGCCTAAATACCTATTAAACCTATAATTAGGATCTATTCTTAAAAGTGTTGCATCACTAAATGAAGGAGAGTAAAAACAAGTACTCTCTTTTGTATTAAAGACATAATATCCTTCTAGTGCAAGATCATATGTAAAATTTTTTTGTAAAAAATAATCATAATAAAAACGCCAATCAAACTGTCCAACTGTTTCAATATCACCATTTCCATAACTATTTAAAGTTATATTTGCCCAAACATTTGTTTTATCTTTAAAGGAGACATAATCTGAAATACTAAAATGGTCTGCTTTCATCTGTTTATCATATGGACAAAATGTATATGTATAGAAAAGTGCATTTTGTCTTGTATATTCAAGAAGATAGCTATGATTTTTATAACTATTTTGATATTTTAGAGTTGGAACGATTTCAGAAAAATCATCAAAAACATTTTTACCTACTCGTAATGAAAAGTGCTTGTAAAATGCAGTAACTCCATACCGTATACCATCCTCTTTTCGCACACCCTTTTTCTCAAGAGAAACAAGCCCACCATCAACAGCAAAATCAAAATCTCCTAAAAGGTTATAACGACGATAAAAAAGATCAAGTGTTTTAAAAACAATACCTTCACTATCCTCAAAATAGTAGCCATTTCCTGAGATATAATTTTTCAACTCATCACTCATCGATTTAACACTGTTAGCTTTGACACTCTTTTCCAAATAAGATAAATGATGAGCTTTTGCTTTACTAACTGTAAAAACATTCTCTAATTTTTTATAATCTTTATGTAAACCTTCAGCTAAATAGATATCACAATATTTTGTTGGTTTAAGCACAGAAGAGTTTTTTTTTTACGGCTATATCTACTCTGTTTACATGCTAAAGGTTTTGAAGAACTTTCAAGTCTCTTAAGCTCTTTTAATGCATTATCTATATATGGTTCTAACAGATAATCTTTATGATACTTAGCAGCTTTCCAATTCTCTTTAACAATCTTGCACTCTCTTTGACTCTTTGTACATGCCACTTCTAAAGTCTTATACCCTTTGTCATTTCGTTTATTTGTAGCATACTCTTGGAAAAACCTTATCTTATAGTGTCCATTCTCCAGTTGTTTATAAACAGGATCATAAATACCTATAGATATATATTTTAAAGTCGAAAAAAGCTGTTGTTTTCTATATGCCCATTTTTGATTATTTGCAAAGCTTTTATCATAATTTTGTACATATCTTTCATAGTTTTGCGACTCCCAGTCACTTTTCCACTCATCTAAAAATCTTTTTAGATTTGGCGATATCTTTTTATATACACTCTTTTTCAACGCAATTAACTCTTTTTTAGCCTCTTTAAATTTACAATTTTTCATCATATTGTAAGCATAATGATAACGGATCTCATCGCTATTATCTATCCAACGCATTAAAGCAAACTCACCCTCTGCTTTACCATTCCATCGTGCATATTCAAGAGCAAAAGCATATCTCAGACGTGCTTTATAATCAGTAGGATTATTTTTTAGATAATTCTCATAATACATCAAAGATGCTTCATAATGTGAGTTAAAATAGAGTGCATCAGCAAGTGCAAGCTGTTTCTTGCCAAGCTCATCAAAATAGACACCTATCGTAGCACCACTGTTACTTGTTGTAAAACGAGGCGATATCTTCAATATTTTTGCTTTTAGCTCTAAGGCTTTTCTATTTTGAGGCTCTTTTTCTAAAAGCTTATTGAGTACATCAAGTGCTTCTTTTGAAAAACCACTCCAATAGTAATATTTAGCTAAGAGGAGCATACTCTTTACATCATGCTTTTGTGCCGTATAATATTCAAGATAACCAAATCCCTCATAATACTCTTTGTTATCAATTAATAATAGAGCTAAGTTTTTCATCACTTCAAGATCATCAGGATTCTTTACAAGATATCTTTTAAAATACGCAATCGCTTTTGAAGGTTCTTTATTACCAACATATAAGTCAGCTAACCTTTTGATATCTTCTGCACGACCATGTTTTGATACTCTCTCTTTATAAATACGAATCAATCCAGCGTAATTATTATTAAGCTCCATTAGTGCTTCTTGAACCTCTTTATCTTGAGGATTCTCTCTTTGTAGTTTTAAGAAGGCTCGTTTGGCACGCTTTTTCTTCTTCTCCCACATATATATAAATGCTCTGGCTTTTTTTGCTTCATAGATAAGAGACTTGTCACCTGAACGAGTAATCACTTCATCTAAATACTCTTTAGCCTCATCAAATTTTTGATCCCAAGAGTACAATTTACCTAACATCAATTTCGCCCCAAAATCACTGCTTAAGGCTTTTGAACGTAAAACTTCCAAAGCATCACTTGAGTGATCTGTCCATGTTAAATACTTCGCTTCAAGAAGCAGTGATTTTGGTGTCGGCTTAATACTGTTATACTCTTTTAAAAGTTCTAAAATCTTTTGAGTTTTACCGACACTACTTAAAGCTGCTATATAACTCTCCAATGTCTGTTCATTAGGGTTTGCTTCATATGCATCTCTTTTTTTGTTGAGATACTTTTCCTGACCCTTTGATAGTGATCTTCCGATCTTTTGTAAATCTTTTGAGTTTGGATATCTTCTAATGACAAAATTATAAAGCCTTTGAGCTCTTGCTGTTTTACCAACATAAATATAACTATTGATTAATTTAATTGCATAATCAAGCTTATAACTAGAATTATAAAGTTCTTCATAGTAATGAATTGCACAGTTATAATGCCCTTGATAGTAACAGATCTCTGCTTTGATTTTTGCTTCGTCAATATTGTTTTTTTGTTTTAGATGAGACAAACTCTTCTTAGCCTCTTCATATTGTCCATCCCAAAGATAGATATATGCTGCTTTAATATGAAAACTATCATCTAGTTTCACACCACTATAAACAAGTGCTTGGTAAAGATTACTATAAAGCTGGTATTTGTTTGAATCATAATAGGTTTGTAATTTTTTCTGTACAGCTTTTTTATTTATCGGTAATGTAATAGAAGCATCTCTAAAAATTATCCTAGCCTGTTCTCTTTTTTCAATATCCTTTAAAATAGCTTTTGCATATTTATCATTTGGTTTTATTTTTAAAACCTCTTTTGCTAAAGAAACAGCTTTCTTATCGTAACCCTCTTGTTCATAATATTTTGCCAATATAAGTCGTTCTTTATATGCCTGTTGATCATTTTGAACAATTGTTTCAAGTGTCGGTACATCTATTTGCATAGCAAAGAGAGATATTGTCCACAGAGATAAAAGTATAATTTTTCGTATCATTTTAGACAATCCTCTATACTAGTATGGTTAATTGGTTCCCATAAACATACTAACTCATAACTTTCAAACTTTTGCATAATTTTATTCACATCTTTGGGCGCTGTATTTAACGCCAAGTAGTATAGTTTTTGACCTTCTCTGTAAACATAATCATACTCTCTTGATGGTTTGATCATTTTAGAGTCTTTAGCAACATTAAAAACAAAAACAGTAAAGAAGATTGCAGTTTCCATACAGATATCAGCAATAATCCGCATATCATCTAAATTTTCTAAAATATTTGGAAAATGAGGCAACTCTTTCATAGCTTCTGTATAAAATGGAATCTTTGATGCTTTTTGACATGCTAAAATCAACTTATCAAGAGCAAGGTCTGTAGAAAAAAGCTCATCTACACCATAAGAATATGCTTTATGTGCATCTTCTGCACGAACAAAATCCTGATCCAGTATAGCAATGACTGGAGAGTTTGGTAAATGCATCTTAATAGACTTGACCGTCTCAAAATTTTCCTCAGTACGCTTCATTAAAACGATAATAACATCAGGACTTATAAACATCTCCTGAAGTATTGTATTGAGTGAAGTAGCCCGTTTAATATGAAAACCTGGTTTATTAAATATATATTGACAAATATCAAAAAAGTTATCATGCGCTTTATCAAGTTCACATATAAGGATATTTTTTACTATCTCATTTTGCGACTCTTCATCTCGTGTAAAATAATCAAGTAAAAATGAGTCTCTTAATATCTGAAATTTTAAAGGCGGGTACTCTTTATTATGAAAAAGATCACGTATATGAATAATTCTTTCATTTGTTGCATCATCAACATCAACCCTGATAGAAACATCAGAAAATTCATCCGAGATTTTATTTATTTGATCAAAATTTTCATGAGACCTGTTTGCAATAAAAATAATCTTTTTTCCATGCTCATAACAGACCTTAACTAAGCTACTGTAAACATTCTGGATCTCATAACGATCTTGAAACTCAAAAAGTTCACCAAAACGGTGCATTACAATTAACTCTTCTTCAGATTGGATAATAGTATGTGTCAGCTCTTTAATAAAAAATTCAAAGCCATATCTCTGTTTTAATGTTTTCCAATCTTCCTTAAGATAAAACACTTCCATATTTTCATCGAGCTTTTCGAACTGTTTATACTGTTGAGAAAGAGACTCAATTCTTCTCTTAAAAAGGTGAGCTTCTTGTGCAGTAAAAATCAATGCCTTTTTTTTAAATAAGAACAACATCATATAGAAAAACAGTGTCATTTTTCCAGATTTTCCATAGCCGTTAATAATATATGAAACACTCTCTGTTATCTGATAAAAATCTTGTTCTGCTATTTTCATTAAGCTTTATTTCCTCTTATGTGTTGTTCTAAATATTCTTATATCAACATTTTAGCAAATTTCCGTGAGTTTTTAGTGAGTTCTTGTGTATTTCAATAAATTTCATCAAAAAAATTTCACATTAACACTAAATTAACACTTTTTTAGATAAAAAAATTTATACTATTACAAGGAATTATAGTTTATAATTATAAAAATAAGGAGCTTAATTAATGTATATTGCATCTTATGTTACTTATATACCGACACTTACCTCAACAACAAACACACAAAAAAATGAAAGTAGTGTTTCTAGATCATCTTCTTTTAGCCTTGATAAAAAACAGACAACACAAACACAACAAAATGAGATAAAAAATCCTCTGCCAAAACAGAAATATCTTCCAAATTACAATTTTTTACGCCAACAAACATCCTATAAAGATTTAGATACCTTTGGAAAAGTAAAAAATTATCAAGATGCTAAAACAGCTTATGCAGAAAATTCTCGTATGTACTCTCTTGCTCAAAAACCAAAAAATATTATCAGTGGTACAAAAGTTGATCTCCAATTACCAAAAGAAGCAATTGAAGCAAAAGAGAGTCTCTCAAAAAAAGAGATGATAAATACATACATAGAAAATGAAAGATACTATAAAGTCACAGCAGCCTAATCTTCTACCCAAGCATCACTTTTAAAAACTCTTTCATCATCAAAAATTTTTATTTTGTATGCAGATGTACAATCTCCATTTTCTATATCCATAATCGCAATTTGTAGTATCTTTTTACATCTTTTTGGAATATCAAAGTGTCCTTTCATACCAGTTAAAAACTGCTGCAACGGCACTTTTTTATCCATCCCAATAACATTGTCTCGACAACCAGTAAGTCCTATATCACTCAAATAGGCTGTACCTTGTGCTATATGAAAATCATCACTACTTACATGCGTATGTGTTCCAATAATGCCACTTACTTTACCCTCAAGAAGCATCATCATCCCACGTTTTTCACTTGTAGCCTCTGCATGAAAATCGATAAAGATATTTTTTATATCATCATCACGTAACTTCTCTACACTACTTTTAGCACAACGAAAAGCATTATCACAGTAAGGCATTCCATAGTGTCCCATCAAATTAAGTACAGCTAATTTTTCACCTGCAATATCATAAACCTTGCATCCCTCTCCAGCTACACCATCTGGATAGTTATGTGGTCGAAGTATCTCATGTGTTTCAAACAGTGGGAGAATATCTTTCTTATCCCATGAGTGATTTCCCCCTGTCATCACATCAATACCATAAGAGAAGAGTTCATTACAGTTTTTCGCTGTCAATCCAAAACCATGAGACGCATTTTCATAATTTGCAATTACAAAATCAAGATCCTCTTCTTCACGTAGTTTTGGCAAAAATCTTTTAATCATCTCACGTCCAGGACGACCCACTATATCACCAATAAAAGCTATTTTCATTATAGTACCTTTGGTTTATTGTTTCTAAGATAGTAAAGGGTTGCTTTAATGATGTCATCATCATCTTTACTCTCTGATTTTATCGTCTCTTTTGCATCATTGAAATAGGTAAAAGTTATATTTTGTCCATAATTTGTGATGGACTTCACCTTTTTCTCCAATGCCAGTAGTTTAATAACCATCAACTCAAAGAACTGTTTTGTAGGTGTATCAAGTTCACCAAATCTATCAATTACTTCTTCTTCTATCTCATAAATCTCTACAGCCTCTTCACACTGTGAAAGACGTCGATAAATATCAAGACGAAGACGATCTTCTTTTACTACCTCATCAGAGATATAAGCTGAGATTGTCAGTTTAATATCTACTTTAATACGTTCACTCTCTTTAGTATTACTCAGCTCTTTAATAGCATCTTCTAACATTCTTAGATAAAGCGAATAACCAATATTTTTAATATGTCCACTCTGTGCATCACCTACCAGGTTACCACCACCACGAATCTCTAAGTCATGATGCGCAAGAACTGAACCTGAACCCAAGAATGAGTTTGATTCTAGTGCGAGCAAGCGTTTTTTTGCCTCATCAGTAAGTGTTTCTTTGTTTTGTACTATAAAATAGGCAAATCCTTCAACATGTCCACGCCCAACACGTCCACGAAGCTGATGTAAATCTGCAATTCCAAATCTATCCGCTCCATCAACAATGATAGTATTGACTCTTGGCATATGAATACCACTTTCAATGATACTTGTTGCTATCATCAAATCATACTCACCCGCTTCAAATTTTAGCAGCTCTTTTTCTGTTTGAACAGCCGAAATTTTAGAGTGCAGCATTAGTATACGCAAGTCTGGAAGCAAAGCTTTAAGCTCTCCCTCTTTAATTGGCATATGGTCAATTGAATTATGCACATAAAAGACCTGCCCTCCACGACGAAGCTCACGTAGAATCACCTCTTTAATGAGCTTCTCATCATACTCCTTGACGAAGGTACGAACCCCTTGACGCTCACTTGGAGCAGTTAAAAGCTGACTCATAGTCTTAATAGAACTCAGTGCTTGATTAAGTGAGCGAGGAATCGGTGTAGCACTCATAGAGAGAAGGTGGACATTATGATAGAGCTCTTTTATCTTCTCTTTTTGTTTCACTCCAAACTTATGCTCCTCATCAATGATAACAACACCAAGATTTTTAAACTCTAGTCCAAAAAGTGTATGTGTACCCACTACACAATCTATCTCACCACTGGCTAATCCCTTAATAATCGCATTTTTATCTTTTGTAGTTACAAATCTATCTAGTTTTGCATAGCGGATACCCAATTCACTAAATCGCTCATCCAAACTTCTAAAGTGTTGTGCAGAGAGTAATGTTGTCGGTACTATAAAGGCAGACTGAAAACCTGATTTATATGCTGCATAGATAGTATTAAGAGCTATCTCAGTCTTTCCAAAGCCTACATCACCACTGAGAAGTCTATCCATAATATGTCCACTTGCCATCTCACGTAGTATCTCATCAACAGCTTGCTTTTGATCTTCTGTATATTCAAAACCAGAGAGTTTTTGAAATGCTTCTAACTCTTTTTTTGTAATATTTATCTTTGGAGCTTCAATAAGAGCCCGTGCAGCAGCTGTGTTTACAATCTGTCCAGCAATTTCTAAGAGACGCTTACGCACTTTGGCTTTGAGTTTTCCAAAGCTCCCTTTTCCAAGCCTATCTAAAACTGGAACACTTCCCCCACCTGCAATATAACGATCGATATAGTCAAGATTTTCTACCGGAAGTAAGATCTTATCATCACCTACATACTTAATAACAATAAAATCTTTTACCCCACCAAGTATCTCAGCCTGTTCAATCTTCTCAAAAATACCAACACCATAATCTTCATGCACAACATAGTCACCCGCTTTTAGATCATCTAAAAGTATAGAGCTTTTTCTACGACGACGTTTTTTATCTGGTTTATTGAGTGAAATAATAAGCTCATCATCAGTTATAATATTTAAGATATAAGGTGCTTCAACAACATTGATGTTTGTGGTATCATAGATACCTGCCTGCTTGACTGTAGCCTTATTTGCAGCGATAATCGTTATTTTTTTATCTTTATGTACTTTTAGTAGTTGCTCAGCATTGGCAACAACCAACTCTTTTACATTGTCATTTTCAGGTAGAACATCAAGCTCAAATTGCTCACGTGAAATTTGTGGATTATTTATAGCGTAGGCATCGATGAGAGCATTTTCCATTCTCTTTGCAAGCAGTACCTTCTTATCTGTTAAAAAGTTCTCTGCTAACTCATCTAAGTACCAAAAACCCAGAGAAGCTATATCACGTGAGAGTGCATCAAACTCACTTAACTCTATCTTGGTGTTAAGTGCTTCAAACTGCTCTTCATTCAGAGCAAAAAATGCAGCTGCAATTTCAATAGACTCTAACTCGTCGCCTATTGTTCTTTGCGTATCAAGATCAAAAGCTTTTATCTGCTCTATCTCAGTATCAAACAGAGAAATTCTATAAGGGTTTTTTGTTGCGGGAACAAAGATATCGATAATATCACCACGGTGTGAGATCTCACCCTCAACTTGTACCATATCTACAAAAGTATATCCCCAATATAGCATCTCTTCTTTAAAAGTACTGAGATCTATTTCACTCCCAAACTCTAAAGTAGTAGTTTGTAAAATATCTGTTTTTGGAAGTGGAAAAAGGAGTGTCTTTATAGGAGAGATAACTAAAGGCTTCTGCTTTTTGGCATAATAATTTCTTAAATTTGCTAAGAGCTCATGAAGCTCTTCTTTATATGAACGAAGATCATCCCCGTATGTTGGACGAAAATCTGGAAAGATCAAGACATCTTGATTAAAGAACTTGGCAACAGACTGAAGTTCTTCGGCCTCCTTTGCATCTTCACATATTAGAAGATCAAGTGATCTCTTCTCATTACTTTTAAAATAGTTATAAAATGCAGCTTGTAACATTGATTTCCTGAATTATGCTTTTACTTGTGCTTGCGTATCTGCACTATTTTTTACGATTGAATTACCTTCAAAAATACCTTTAGATTCAATAACAAGCTCTACAGATGTTATCTCACCTTTTACATGCCCACCTGCTTTAATATCGACTCTTTTGGCTTCAATAGTGCCCTCAAACAGACCTTGAACAATCACTCTTTGAGTGATGATATTACCTTGTACATGTCCATTTTTTCCTATATTTACCTCTTTTGAAGAGTGGATTGTGCCATCAATTTCACCATCAATATATATATTACAAGAGAGTTCTAATTCTCCTTTGATTTTTGCTCCGGCTGTGATGATTGTTGTGTTTGCATCTGAGGAACCACTCTTATTTGTGATGTCGCCATTATTAAAGATTGCCATGGTACTTTTTTCTCCTTCTCAAAAATTTCATTATAATTTTTTTGTGTCCATTTTATAAAATAATAGGGATTTAATGCTCTTTGCATAAATCTAATTTCATAATGAAGATGTGGGCCGCTACTCATTCCAGAGTTACCTGTATAGGCTATTAATTGACCTTTTTTTACAAATTGACCCGATTTTACCACAACCTTGTTTAAATGACCGTAGTAAGTTTTAAATCCATATACATGTTCCAGTATAACCAAGTTCCCATAACCACTTCGTTTATGATATCCTGCCCACTCCACAATACCATTGGCTGTTGCATAGACAGCTGTCTTCATCTTAGCTTTCATATCACTACCACGATGAAACTCTTTTGTATGAAGGGTTGGATGAACTCTATAACCAAATTTACTTGTGATTCCATTATATTCGATTGGAGAACCACTAGGAATGAGTTGTAAAATCGTTGCACGCTGAGAAGAACTTAATTTTGCAGTACTTACTCTCTCTTGAAGTGATTCATCAGCTATAGGTTTTAAACCTATGAGAACTTCTATTTCAGAAAGAGAATCAGAAAGTTCGCTCAACTCCTGCTTTTTTAAACTTAAGGAAGATTGTGTATCTTGCATAGACTGTTCTAATGCTCTGTTTTGTTCATGTAGCTTTACATATGCCTTTAAGATACTCTCTTTTTTATGCTGTAATTCTTCTACACTATGGTCTAAATAAAAAATAGTTCCAACTGCTATTACAATAACAGAAAAAAGAAAAAGGGCAGCATAAACAAATGCCTTTTTCACAAACTTATGTAGATTAAACTGTCGAACGCTTTTTTCATCATGAATTGTTATCGTAAAGTGTTTATCCACGGTATATCCTTAAAAATGCTTCTACCACGCTAAAAGACCCAAATACCAAATAATCCCGATTTTCTTCTATCTTATTAAATTTGGAATAGGGAATACCAAGTAGTTTTAAGCTCTCCTGCAGATAACTGCTCTCTTCTACTCTTTTATTATAAACATCAATCAGTTGTACTTCACAAACTATTGGTTTTAATACCTTTAAGATCTCTGTATAGTTTTTATCTTTATAACTGTTATAAATTAAAATATATTTTTTCTCTTTTAAACTCTCTACTATTGCTGTAGCTGCTAAAACATTATGGCCAACATCAACTACAATATTCTTTGATAAAAATGTAAGCCTACCAAAAAGTCTTGCATTAAAAAAACTCTCTGCACTATATGCTATATGAAAGTAATTGAGCGCTGCTATAGCTAGAGAAAGATTTTCTTGTAAATATATGCTAAGTTTATCATATTTTGCAATTTTTACAATATTATCTCGATCTTTTTGTTGAAGTAAGATATCTGATTTAAAATATTGAAATCCTTTCTCTTTTTGCAACTCTTCTGTAACATGATAAACTTCTAGATACTTTTGCTTACCAAGAATAACTGCTTTTTGAATAGCTCTTAATTTTGTTGTAGCTATTATTTCAACAGTACTACCTAAAAATGCCTCATGGTCTTTAGCAATAGGCGTTACAAGTGTCAAATCATTTGCAAAGACTGCTGTAGCATCATGCTCTCCACCAAGCCCAGCTTCTAAAACAACATAATCACTCTTTTGTGAAAAAAATAGCATTGCAAGGAGTGTCGTATACTCAAAATAACTAAGAGACTCAGACTCTTCTTGCGTGAGTATTGTAAGTAATTTTTGATGCGTCTCTTCAAGCTCACGCATACCTACATTACTACCATTAAACCATATCCGTTCATTAAACTCTAAAATGTGTGGTGATGTATAATGTCCTGTTTTATATCCTAGTCGATACAGTGCAGTTGCAAGAAATCTTCCTGTTGTTCCTTTACCATTTGTTCCAATAATATGTATCACTTTTGGTAGTAGAAAATTCTCTTGAATACGTTGATAAATACGAGGCATACGGGCATAGTCTATCTCATCATAAAAAAGAGGTTTTGCATCTAAAAAATTTTCTAACACTATTTTTTGTACTCTACCCTATTACGCCCGTTCTTTTTAGCAATATAAAGGTACTCATCTGCAGAGTTAATTGTTGCCTGCAAAGATATATGTTTTGAACGTTCACTTACACCTGCACTCGCAGTCACTTTAATACGGTCTCCCTTATACATAAAACGTGCTTTCTCAACACTTTTTAGTACTTTATTTGCAAAAGTGACACCACCTTGTAGATTTGTATCACTTAACAGTGCTAAGAACTCTTCTCCTCCAAAGCGCCCAACTATATCTACACTTCGTGCCTGTTTTTTCAGAATCTTTGCAAATGCGGCAAGAACAGCATCCCCTGCTTCATGTCCAAATGTATCATTTACCTTTTTAAAATGATCCAAATCAAACATAACAATGGCATAATTTCTCCCATAACGCTGATATTCTGCCTCTTTTAAATCTAAAAATTCATCTAATGCTCGTTTATTATAGAGTTTTGTTAAAAAGTCCTCTTTTGAGTCTTTTTTTGCTTTTTCCAACTCTTGTTCCAGTTTTTTAACTTTTCGGCTTAGAGCTTCTACATCCTTATTATGTCCTTTTAAGTCTTTACTTAAAAGCTCTGTATTCTCTTCTAAAGCAATTGCAATGGTAAAGAGCTTTTTATGTGCGAGTTTAAAATTAACAGAGGACTCTTCTGTATATGATTCAAGTTCTCTTTTGATCGCCTGTATCTCAGCATTTGAATTATCTGAACTCTCTATCATATCTATAAGACGTAAAGAGAGCTTATCAAGTACACCATCAATAGACTCAACCATCTCTTTGACACTCTCTTTATCAAGTGCAATGCGAAGTGATATTGCAGATTTTATCTCTTTTTCAATATCATCATCATCTAAAATAGTTGGATTACTCTTAATCTTTTCACTGATATTTGCTATGGTATCATTCACACTAGAAGCAATAGAAGGAACAAATGAAGCCACTAAAAGTTTTGAGATCTTCTCTAAGTTTTCTCTATTCATTGGCAATAATTCAGACTTTGATTGAAAATTTAAATTTTCAATCGTCTTTCTTAAATCACTATTATCTACTTTACCAAAACTTTTTAATGTCTCTAAAAATGTATCATCATAAGTTGTTAAAAAATTCACCCATCGTTGACGAAAACTGTCTAGTTGTTCTGGAGTTGGTGCATTTTCTAAAAGCTCTATACTTTTTTTAGCAAGTTCACTAGCTTCTTTATTATGAAGTATTTGTATAGCTTGTAAAGCACGTTTACATAGAAGAGTCTGTGCTTCAAGTTGATTTGAACACTGTGAAGGATTTGTACGATTAAGCTTAGATATAAGAAAACGGACAAATTCATTCATTGTCTTAATACGATATGTTTTGAGATCTTTTTGAAAATCTTTTGAAAGCATATTTTTAAACTTGTCAACTTGGTTACAATCTTCAACACTCATCTTTGCACGATCAGCCTCTTTACAAAAAGCCTCAGCATAGAAATCAGGAGTTAGGAGTTTTCCCTCTACTTTTAATCGCTTAATCGCATTATTTATAATCTTTTGAATGGTCATCTTATTCTCCTATTCTTGAACCTTCTGCTGACACTTGTGCTATAAAAGAAGCAATAGCTTTTTGTGTACTATACTGAATGGCATTAAAACGTTCTTGATCTGTAATAACTGCATTTGGTGCAATAGTAAAATCATATGTACCGGTAGCTTTGTATTTTTTGATTAGAGCATCGGTCTGTCTTATAATATGAAGCGTAATTGTAGCACGATAAGCGATAACAAAACCATCTGCATTAAATTGAATAGGTGTATACCTTGGTTCTGAAATACTAAATATCAAGTGCGTCTTTGAATGTTTTTTATCTACTAAAGATGCACGAAACACCTCTATAATAGCACGATCAACAGCATCTTTTATAAGGACTGTATTTTCAGGATCTTGTGCAGATATAATTACATTCGTACTAATTTTATCCCCAACAACCTTACGTGAATATTTAGAGCTAGGTCTATACCCACATCCACTCAATTCCAAAAGTAAAATAGCAACTAAAAAATATTTGAGTAGATGTTTCATAGTAATTAACCTTTTATTACCAAGTTCACTAGCTTTTTGGGAACAACAATCTCTTTAACGATCTCTTTGCCCTCAAGCCATTTAGAGACTTCCGATTTTGCCGCTTCAATGATATCCTCTTTAGAAGCATCTGCTGCAACTTCAATCTCACCGCGTTTTTTCCCATTGACGGAAACACCAAGAGAGATACTGTCTTCAACAAAGACCTCTTCTATTATCTCTTGCTTATCAAAGTTTTTAAGATTAAAACAACACTCTGCTATCTCTGATGCTGCGTGAGGAATTACTGGTTCCATAATAGAGGTTAAAATCCAATACGCTTCACTCCATACATCTGCATTACTTTGAGTATTAAGAGCGTTCATCGCCTCCATAACACCTGCAATCATTGTATTGAATGTATAACGCTCATTATAGACTTCCTCAGCACGACGAAGTGCTTCATAAACTTTCTTACGAGCGAACTTTTCCTCTTTTGAGAGGCTTGCATGGTCAATTTTTGGTTTACTCTCACACGCAACTACATTACTGCTTCTCTCATAGAAACGTTTTATAAATCTGTATGCACCTTCAACAGCACTGTCATTCCACTCTAACTCTTGAGTTGGCGGTGCAGCAAAGAGAATGAAAAGACGTGCCGTATCTGCACCGTACTTTTCAATGATTGCATCAGGATCAACTGTATTACCTTTAGATTTAGACATTTTTGCACCATCTTTGAGTACCATTCCCTGCGTGAGGAGTCTATCAAATGGCTCATCAAATTCTAAATATCCTAAATCTCTAAAGACTTTTGTAAAGAAACGTGCATAAAGTAGGTGCAGTACGGCATGTTCAATCCCACCAATGTAGTGATCAACTCCCATCCAATACTTAATCTGCTCTTTTGAGAATGCCTCTTTTTCCCAATTTGTAGGTGATGCACAAAAACGTAAAAAGTACCAGCTTGACTCTACAAATGTATCCATCGTGTCTGTCTCACGAGTAGCCTCTCCTCCACACTCAGGACATTTACAATGTTTCCAAGTCGGATGTTTTTCCAAAGGATTACCCTCACCTGTAATCTCAATATCTTCAGGAAGTGCGATTGGAAGGTTCTCTTTTTTCTCCATAACCAGACCACATTTGTCACAATGAACAAAAGGAATAGGCGCACCCCAGTAACGCTGACGGCTGACACCCCAATCTTTGAGTTTGTAGTTTGTCGTCTTTTTACCAAGATTTTTCTCTTCAAACATTGCAATGATTTTAGCCTGAGCCTCTTTAGAGTTCATACCATCAAACTCACCTGAGTTTATAAGTTTTCCAACCTCAGTAAATGCACTTTTTGAAAAATCGTGCTCACCCTCATATGGAACAATTACCGGATTAATCTCTAAGTCATACTTCTTAGCAAAGTCATAATCACGCTCATCATGCGCAGGAACTGCCATAACAGCACCACTTCCATAATCCATCAGTACAAAGTTTGCAATCCATACCGGAACACTTTTGCCTGTTAATGGATGCACAACACTCAGACCAAGTGGCAGACCTGATTTCTCTTTTTGGCGATCAATTGATGAAGCATTTTTCATAACATTGATTTTTGCAACGCTATCTTCATCAAGCAAATTGTTCTCTATCATATAAGTAACAATCTTATGCTCAGGTGCAAGAGCTGTGTAGCTTACACCATAGATAGTATCAGGACGTGTTGTAAAGACATCAAAACTCTCAAAGCTATTGTTTAATTTTGCTCTGCTTGCCTCATCAAAAAACAAATCAAATGCCAAACCATTTGATTTTCCTATCCAGTTCTCCTGCATAGTGAGCACCTGTTTTGGCCAACCACTCTCTAGTTTTTTCAAATCATCTAAAAGCTCATCAGCATACTTTGTGATCTTGAAGTAGTACTGATTCATATCTTTTTTCACTATCGGTGTGTCACATCTCCAACAACATCCATCAATTACCTGCTCATTTGCAAGAACTGTCTGATCATGTGGACACCAGTTAAGCATCCCTTTTTCACGGTACAATAGACCCGCATTGTACATATCGATAATAAAGCCTTGCTCAAACTTCGTATAGAGTTCATCCGAAGTTGCAAACTCACGCTTACGTGAAAATGAGAAACCAAGTGAGTAGAACTCATTTTTCATATAGTCTATATTATCATAGGTCCAAGATTTTGGATGCGAGCCATTTTTTATAGCTGCATTTTCAGCAGGCATACCAAAACTGTCAAATCCAATAGGATGAAGTACATTTTTACCTTGTTGTCTGTGATATCTTGCAAATGCATCAGAGATTGAGTAGTTTCTAACATGGCCCATATGAAGTCTTCCACTAGGAAAAGGAAACATAGAGAGAATATACTTTTTCTCTTTTGTAAAATCTTCACTTGGTTCAAAACTTTCGTTTTGTTTCCAATACTCTTGCCACTTTTTTTCTATATTTTTTGCGCTATATTCCAAGGTTGTTTATCCTAATTAATAATATTTGTTATATGAAGAATCAATACTCTTCATGTGTTTTTGAACTCTCAATATAAACTAATCCCATTGAGAAAACATTTGCAATCAGAGCTCCGATTGCAAGAGCAATAGCCCATGAATCATCATGAACTATTACAAGAAATACGAATGCTGGGATAAGGTGTAGGTCTGCTACAAGGGATGATGCAAGTAGCTCTGCCGAGAGTAGATTTCGAACGCCAATTTTTAAAATTGTAGAGATAAGATTTACACTCGCTGCCATAAAAAGTGATATAGCTGTATTTTCATATAAAAACCCCGCTATTGAGGTTAAACTCATCAAAGAGAAGAAAACATATACTACCTTACCCCAATCCATTACATTACTCCTGATTCATACTGTGCACGCATACGCTCTTTTTCTGCTTCACGTTTTGCTTTTTCTGCAAGTTTTGTATGATACTTTTTCACATCAAAACCAAAAAGCATAAGTATTGGCGAAGCAACAAAAATTGATGAGTATGTACCAACAACGATACCAACAAGAAGTGTAAATGCAAAAGCATGAATAATCTCACCACCAAACATAAAGAGTGTAAAGACCACAAAGAATGTCGTAAGTGATGTAAGTGTCGTACGGGCAAGTGTTCTTGTAATTGATTCATTAATAATCTCTGCCAGATCAACATTTTTAGACTTCACAATACCTTCACGAATACGGTCAAAAACAATTATCGTATCATTTAATGAGTACCCTAAAAGTGTAAGGATTGCAGCTAATACATCAAGATTCACATCAATACTAAAGAGTGAAACTGCACCCATAGCAATAGATACATCATGTATAAGTGCAACAATAGAAGCAACAGCAAAACGCCACTCAAAACGAAATGCCACATAGATAAGAATTGCTCCAACTGAAAGAAGAAGAGCCATTAATCCCTTCTCTTTCAACTCAGAGCCAACTTTTGGTCCAACAATATCCACACGACGAATCTCGAATTTTCCAGTGCCTTTAAGTGCTTCTCTTGTTACATCACCAATATCTTGTGTTACATTACCGGTTGTTGTCTTCATACGAATAACAACTTCATCAGGCGAACCAAATTCAGTTATAGAAGCATTATCAAAAAGCTTGTTTCCTTTTAAACGCTCACGCATCTCTTTAATAGGTGCTTTTTTATCATACTTAACCTGAACAATTGTCCCTCCCGCAAAGTCGATACCATAATTTAGGCCTTTTGTCGCAAGAATTACATAAGAAGCCAAGATAAGGATAATAGAGATCGTCATTGCGATTTTAGATTTTCCCATAAAATCAAATGGGCGTGTATATTTAAAAAATTCCATAATTATCCTTTAATCCCAAACCAAAAACGGTAATCTTTGCTTTTTGCCATTTTTGATTCTAACATCTGATAGATTCCATGTGTACCAAGAATCGCTGTAAGCATAGAAGCTAAAATACCGATACTCATAGTAATGGCAAAACCTTTGATAGCACCTGTTCCATAAACATAAAGAACAACAGATGCAATAAGAGTCGTAATATTTGCATCTAAGATTGCTGTCATAGCGTTAGAGTATCCATCTTCGATAGCTTTATGCATCGACTTACCTTCATAAATAAGCTCCCTTATCCGCTCGGTAATAATTACATTTGCGTCAACTGCCATACCAACGGTAAGGACGATACCTGCCATACCAGGTAGTGTCAATGTTGCACCAAAGAGACTCATTACTGCTAAAAGTAGCAATAGGTTTGCAATAAGTGCAATATTTGCAATAACACCAGCCATACGATAGTAAACGACCATAAATGCGATAACTAAAACAAAACCTCCAATAAGTGCTACCATAGAAGCTTTAATACTGTCAGCTCCCAAACTTGGACCAACTGATCGTTTCTCCATCATATAAATTGGAGCTAAAAGTGCACCAGAACGTAATGCGATAGCTAAATCTTTTGCCTCCAGAACTGTATAGTTTCCAGAGATCTGACCAGCCCCACCACCAATACGTTCATTGATATTTGGAGCAGAGAATACTTTACCATCAAGCACAATAGCAAGGCGTTTACCAACATTCTTACCTGTAAAATCACCAAAGATATCTGCACCCTCAGAGTTAAGTTTAAAATCAATTACAGGACGGTTGTTTTTATCAAAACCGACATTTGCACCTGTTAGCATACTTCCATCTAAGATAGGAATCTCATGAACTAGATACTTAATCTTAGGATTTTTTGCATCTGGTAAGATCACATCGCCATATGCAGCAGCATCTGCTTCACTCATATTATAGACTCTTGCATTTCTATCTTCATCAACTGCCATTAGTTCAAGTTTTGCTGCACGGCTAATAAGCTCACGTGCGCGCTGCTCCTCTTGTGGTGTCTTGATACCTGCAAGTTCTACAAGAATCTTATCTTTTCCTTGACGTGCAACAATCGGCTCAGAGAGTCCAAACTGATCAAGTCTATTTCTAATAGTCTCAATTGCCTGATCAATAGCAAGTTTTTTAATCTTTTGCACCTCTTTTGGTGTAAATGAGATCGTAATTACATTGCCATTATGCGTAATCTTTGCACCCTCGATTTTTGATAAAAATTCATCAAAAGATTTTATCTCATCACTATCAAGTACTTCAAAACTGACACTGTTTTCATCAAATGTAAGTCCATCTATTAAGATGTCATTTCTATCAGCATAGTGTTTAACACTTGCAGCAATTGATTTGATTCGACTTTTAATAGCTTCATCAGTTTTTACACCTAAAAGCATATGTAAACCACCTTGAAGATCAAGGCCGAGCGTTATTTTTTTTCCACCTTCAGTTTGCAAAAGAGATGGAACAGAGAATACTATTCCAAAAACAATTGCCAATGCAAAGATGACTATTCTATAATTAAGCTTCATCCTCATACTTCTTTGCAATGGAGTCTTTAGTAATTTTTACGATTGTATCATCGTTCATTTTTACACTTAAAAAGTGCTCCTCAACTTTATGAACAACAACAATAAAGCCTCCATTAGTGATCACTTTATCACCTTTTTTGAGTGATTCAATCATCTCTTTTTTGGCTTTAGCCTCTTTTTGTTGTGGACGAATAATCACAAAATACATAATTGCAATTAAAAATATAAACGGTAACAGTTGAGAAATAATTTCCATGGCTGATAAATCCTTTAGTTAAAATTGTGCAGATTATACAAAAAGTATACTAATAAGCTCTTAAAATTGAGTACAATTTCAAAATGAATAAACTACTAAAAGATATTTTACTCGGAATTACAACAGCACTTTTTTTTAGTGCTTTTATCTATTTTGAACATTATGAGCTAACAAATAAACTTATTAATACACTCTTTGGACTTACTGCCGTAGGCCTATTTCTATACATTCCAAAACGTGCTGTACTCTTTGCAGGCTTTATGATTGGACTATTATGGTTTTACTGGATAGGATACAGTTTTAAATACCAAGGTGTTGGATATATGACACCTATTGTAACAGTTGGTTTTGCTTTTATCTATCTACTCTTTTTTGCACCTCTTGCTTTTACTAACAATCCTCTCATCCGAGCACTACTACTTTTTGGACTCACTTTTATAGAACCCTTTGACTGGAATTGGATGCAACCGGAGCTCCTCTTTATCAATAGTTATTTTGGTGTTTACAAATATCAATTTCTCTCTATTGTACTCGCACTGTCCCTTCCATCTCAACTAAAGAAACCTTATAAATATTTACCACTTCTTTTTTTACTTATTGCCATAAATTATGGATATCCAAAACAGTATGACGCACCATTAAAAATCAAACTTGTACAAACTGATATCAAACAAGAAGATAAATGGCAAAGAGACAAGCTTTATCCAACTGTTTATATGCTTTTTAAAGAGATTCAAAAAGCTATCGATGAGAAGTATGATGTTATTGTCCTTCCAGAGTCTGTTTTTCCTCTCTTTATGAATCAAACTCCAAATTTAATTCGTAATCTTGAAAAATTCTCTAAAAAAATTACTATTGTTGCAGGTTCTTTGCTACGTGAGAACAAAAAGAACTATAATGTTACATATCTCTTTCAAGATGGCTCATATAAAATTGCCAAAAAATTAGTACTTGTCCCTTTTGGAGAGTATATCCCTCTTCCAAAATTTGCACAAAAATTCATTAATGATACTTTTTTTAGTGGAGCAAGTGATTTTGTTACAGCAGAACATCCTACAGATTTCAGCATAAAAGGCATAAAATTTAGAAATGCCATCTGTTATGAAGCAACATGCCAAGAGCTCTATGAAGGGGATGTAAAATATATGATAGCCATTAGTAACAATGCATGGTTTGCTCCTTCAATCGAACCAACACTGCAAAAACTTCTTCTAGAGTATTATGCTCGTAAAAATGGTGTTACAATTTATCATGCAGCTAATTATAAAGGTACAGGAATTATCAAATAACCTTCTTATAATCTACATTAGATATAATAAGAAAAAATATCTTTTAGGACAGAAAACCTATGCTTAATTTAAAAAATCCAAACCTTTATAACAATCGTGAAATCTCTTGGTTACAGTTCAATACTAGAGTACTCAAACAGGCACAAGATGACTCACTACCACTTCTTGAACGTCTTAAATTTCTTGCAATCTATGGAACAAATCTAGATGAGTTTTATATGATTCGTGTTGCAGGACTTAAAAAGCTCTTTGCAGCCGGTATCATTGTCTCTGGTCCAGATAAACTAACTCCGTTACAACAACTGCGTGAAATTCGCTCATACCTGCATCAAGAACAGCAGGTAGTCGAACACTGCCGTAGTGAAATACTCAAAAGATTAGAGCCTGAAGGCATCAGTGTAAAAACTTATGATGAGTTAAACAATCAAGAGAAGCATAAGGTCAACCAATACTTCAATGAGAACATCTACCCTGTCATCATTCCTATTGCAGTAGATGCAACACACCCTTTTCCACACCTTAACAACCTCAGTTTTGGACTTATTGTAAAGTTGCGTGATAATGACAATGAGGCAATTGAACGTTTTGGAATTATTCGTGTTCCTCGTGTACTCAATCGTTTTGTGGAACTCGAAGGCGGTGTTTATGTACCTATTGAGAGTGTTGTAGAGAAACATGTCGATGAACTTTTCCCTGGATACAGCCTAATAAAATATGCACCGTTTCGCGTAACGAGAAATGCTGATATTGCCATTGAGGAAGAGGAAGCCGACGATTTTATGGAGATACTTGAAGAGGGCTTAAAACTCCGAAGAAAAGGAGAGATGGTTCGTCTTGAAGTTGGTTCAAATGCCGATACAGAAATTATTAATTTTATCAACAAACATACCAACGTCTATAAAGATGATATCTATACATTTCATACCTTTTTAAATCTCTCTTCACTCTGGCAGATTGTAGGTAACAGAGACTTTGCACATCTTCTTCTACCACCATTCAAGCCAAAGCTTCTACCTCCATTTGATACAAGTGAAGATATATTTACAACATTAGAGAAACAAGATGTACTGATGTACCATCCCTATGAGAGCTTTGAGCCTGTTGTCAAACTAATTCAAGTTGCAGCGAAAGATCCTGATGTTGTATCGATCAAGATGACACTCTATCGTTCAGGAACAAATTCTCCTATAGTTCGAGCTCTAATGGATGCAAGTGAAAGCGGTAAGCAGGTAACTGTTATGGTTGAGCTTAAAGCTAGGTTTGATGAAGAAAACAATCTTATCTGGGCAAAAGCACTGGAAAAATCAGGTGCGCATGTTATCTACGGTATCAAAGGCTTCAAAGTTCATGCAAAGGCAGCCCTTGTTACTCGTAGAAAAAATGGCAAGCTCAAACAATACGCTCACTTAGGAACGGGAAACTATAATCCTAGTACTGCAAAAATATATACAGATATGAGTTACATGACCTCTAAAGATGTCATCACGAATGATTTGACTCGCTTTTTTCACTTCTTAACTGGCTTTAGTAAAAAAGGAAAGCTCAATGAACTCTATATGGCTCCGACACAGATCAAACCAAAAGTACTCTCTTTGATCCATAATGAAACTCGTCAAGGTCAAAACGGACATATCATTGCAAAGATCAATTCTCTTGTTGATGAAGATGTTATCCGTGCTCTCTACAAGGCAAGTCAGGCAGGTGTTAAAGTGGAACTTATCGTTCGCGGCATCTGCTGCTTAAAGCCTGGTATTGAAGGTGTAAGCGAAAATATTAGAGTTATCTCTATCGTTGGAAAATATCTTGAACATCCACGAACATTCTATTTTAAAAATGATGCAGCACAGGTCTATATTTCAAGTGCAGACTGGATGCCACGTAACCTTGTAAGAAGAATTGAACTGCTCACAGCTATCAAAGATGACTCTGCACAGAAAAAGATTATACAAATTCTTAAACTACAATGTTCTGACAATGTTTTAGCACATGAACTTCAAAGTGATGGTACATACATTAAGCTAAAACCGGAAGATAATGAAAAAGCTATCAATAACCATAAACTCTTAGAAGAATATGTCAATAAGATAGCAAAAGCAACCAAAAAAGAGACATCAACCTATGTACAGCAACTGGTAAATCGTCTCTTCATTGAGAGTTAGGAGCAAAAATGTTGCATAAGTTTAAAGATACAATGCCAAAAGTAGAAAAAGGAACCTGGATAGCACCTTCGGCTGATGTTATAGGAGAGGTCTCTATTGGAGAGGATTGCTCTATCTGGTTTGGCTGTGTTGTACGTGGCGATGTTCACTATATAAGCATAGGTGACAGAACCAACATCCAAGACCTCTCAATGATTCATGTTACGCACTATAAAAATGGTGACAGATCAACAGGAAATCCTACTATTATCGGTAACGACGTTACCGTCGGACACCGTGTAATGCTTCATGGCTGTACCATCGAAGATGCCTGTCTTATTGGAATGAGTGCGACTATTTTAGATGGTGCTGTTATTGGAAAAGAGAGCATTGTCGGTGCAGGAGCACTTGTTACCAAAAACAAGGTCTTTCCACCAAGAAGTCTGATTGTCGGTAGTCCTGCAAAGGTAGTACGAGAGTTAAATGACGCAGAAGTCGCAGAGCTTTACGCCTCTGCTAAACGCTATGTGGAGTTTAAGAAGGATTATGAAGATTAGAGAACATTATGTTCTGTAATCTGCATTAATCTCTACATATTTATAACCAAGGTCACATCCGTAGGCTTCAAAACTTCCATCTGCAATTCCCAAATCACATGAAATAGTAAAACTATCCTTTTTCATAACTTCAGCTGCTTTTGCTTCCATAGCTGCATCAAAAAAGAGCTCTCCTCGCTTATAGACACAGACATCATCAAAAGAGATTGTAAGCAGTTCTTCGGTAGCCTCAGCTCCACTTGCACCTACTGTTGAAGCGATACGCCCCCAGTTTGGATCCTCTCCATAGAGTGCAGTTTTAACAAGGAGTGAGTTAGAGAGTGCTTTTGCAACTACTTCTGCCTCTCTGTCATCTTTTGCGCCTGTTACATTGTAGGTAACGAGTTTTGTAGCACCCTCACCGTCACGTACCATCTCGCGTGCCAAGAATTTCATAATCTTCTCTAAAGCCTCAGCAAAAGCCTCTTTATGAAATGCATTTGATTTTGCATTGCTAAGCAGCATTACAGTATCGTTTGTAGAGGTATCTCCATCAACACTTGCAGCATTGAATGTCACTTCTACTTTTTCATCTAAGATTGCTTGCATCTCCTTGCGTGAGACCTTTGCATCGGTTGTAATGAAGCAGAGCATTGTAGCCATTGCAGGGTTTATCATTCCAGCACCTTTTGCCATAGCCCCAATATGAAAACTGCTGCCATCTTCAAGCTCTACACGATAGGCTTTCTCTTTTGAAAAGCTGTCCGTTGTCATAATGGCCTGCGCTGCTGCGTGAGGCTCACGCTGCGTAAGATTAAAAAGTTTTGCACCAGCAATGAGCTTCTCTTTTGGAAGACGAACACCAATAACTCCCGTTGAACTCATAACAGGACTCTTCACGCAAGAGGGAAGTGTCGCAAGTATCTCATCTATATCTACTACTCCTGCTCTTCCCGTCATTGCATTGGCATTTTTAGAGTTTATAAGTACAAAGTTTGTCTCAAACTCCCCTTTTACCTTAAAATGTTTAATAGGTGCAGCAGCCATTTTGTTTGTTGTAAAGGTAGCAGCTATCTGACACGGCACATCCGAATAGATAAATGCCATATCTTTTGCACCGTTTGGCTTGAGCCCTGCACTTACACCATTTGCAAAAAAACCATCAGCAGCACATACACCGCTCTCTAATTCTATTAACTTATACAAATTTCAACTCCTTTGGTTTTACTCTTTTTCTGAGTAAATCTTTTGTAATTTTAATGCCATCTTGTGTTCCAATAACTAAAAGCTTGGACTCACTAGTAACAAGTGTATCTCCTTTTGGCATAGAGATAAACTTTCCATCTTTTTTTCGAATACCTACAACTGAAGTATTAGCGATCTCCCGAATATGTGTCTCTTTAAGCTTCTTTAAAACCGCCCAAGAGTAACGTGGTACTTCAATCTCTTGCATATCAAGAGGATTATCGTTCTTATATAAAAACTCTTCTAACAAGTTCTCCATATCTGGTCGGGCTGCCATTGCACTTACCCGTTGTGCTGTAAGCTTTGTAGGACTTACAACGGTATCTGCCCCAAGCTTTTTCAATTTCTCTACATCACTCATCGTCTCAGCAGAAGAGATAACATAGTAAGGACGAGGAAGGAAGTGCTCTTTTTCAAAAAGTCTAACAGAGGCAATAAGTGCAATATTATCCGCAATAGAATCAGAAAGTGTAATCAAACCTTTAGCAGAAGAGAGATGTGCTTTGAGCATTGCAAGCTCTGCGTGAGGTTCGGCCTGTAAATACTGTGGATATTTATACTCTCTTGCCCACTCATGTATCTCAGTTCGTGGATCTATAACAACAAATGGAATATGATTTTTACGAAGCTGTTTTGTTACTTCAATCGTATAATCATTATGATAACAGACAACATAATGCTTCTTGAGCCTTGCAATTTTATACAGCATTCTTCGCTCCTTCAATATGGCAACAATATGCCCTTTATTTATCTCAGCTACCAATATACCTATAGCACTTGAAAAGACTGCAAAGCCAGCAATGATAAGGTTTATGGTAAATATTCTTCCTGTTTGTGAAATTGGAGCGATCTCTCCAAATCCAACAGTAGTAAAAGTTATAGCAGTTTGATAGATAGCGTCCATGACTGTAAAATTATCAATTACAACATAACCTATTGTGCCGGCTAACATAACTAAAACAGTAAGTATAAGAGGTAAACGAAAAGCTTTAAGGTGAGGGTAAACTTCCGGAAGAAGTTTTTTATCTGGTTTGGGAGCAATCTCCCAATTAAGGAATTTACGAATCCTTGTTAAAAGATTCAAAAGAAATTCCTAAAACTTACGAATTTTTCTTAAGTGTGCGTAATTCTCTTGCAGAAATCTTAATTTTTTTCGTTGTACCATCTTCTAATGTGATACGCACTGTTCTTAGGTTTAATAAAAAACGACGCT
>Ga0256843_1000451_pt1 | contig 35209 bp, 32 predicted proteins | sample AlvinellametaG_FD_191572 | JGI IMG/M metagenome (GOLD analysis project Ga0256843, IMG submission 191572) | Pompeii worm associated microbial communities from hydrothermal vent at the East Pacific Rise, Pacific Ocean - Alvinella | ecosystem: Host-associated > Annelida > Integument > Unclassified ...
TAGTAGGGCTGCAGCAGAATACTTTGCTGAGGCTATAGAGGATTTAGCTTTGGAAATAGCTAAAGAAGCTGCTGACTTAGCAAAACATGCAAAGAGAAAAACAGTAAAAGTTGAAGACGTAAAATTAGCTTTAAAGAAATAAGTTTATTTTATTTTTTTATTTTATTATAACACTGTTTTTTAATATTTATGGGAACTGATTATGGATGAAAATTTTTTGTGAATTGACTTTAAAGTCAATTCACTGTTATTAACACTAAAATTATTTAATAGATTGAAAATATTTAAATTTATGAGTTTATTTTTTTATATAGTCTTAAAGAGGGTTATTATATTTACCAGTTTAGTAGTGATGGAAGGAAGATTATTAAGGATTATGCAGAATTGTGCAATTTGGATGTTGCAAGAAAAGCTCCAGAAAAATATTGAAAGAAGTATTATTGATTGGATAAAATCCTTTAACAAAATTAACAAAACATAGACCTCGTACTGATTCTTTTTATAATTGCTGCTTTAAATTGTAATTTGGACCAATCTATAAAATACATTTTTAAACAATTATTTGACTACTTAGAAGGGAGGAGGTATAAATTCTCATATCCTTCCATAAAAAAAGTTCATGAAGTTTATAACATGTATTTTAGTGTTTTAAATGATAGATAGGAAATATATTGTAAACGAATTTCATAAATTAGAAAAATATAGCAAAGATTAAAATTTAAAAGAGTCTATTCTATTTTGATATCAACTTATAAAGCATTATTATAAATACAAGTAGTGGTCCAACAAATATAAAAAAAATTAATAATATTATAAATCGTATAAATAAATAAATAAGTGAAAAGGAGGAATTTAAGCATTAATATCACCATTTTATGCTTTTTTAGTAATTTAGCTAAATAATACCATAAGTTTGTGGAAAACAATATTTACTCAGTCTCTTCTAATTCTTTAAAATCTTCACATTTTCCGAGAACTTTATAGTACACATAAGTATTACCTTTTTTTTTGGATTTAAACCTATTGTCCATCAGGGTGATTTCCGTAATTAGTCCTTTACCTGAATCAATAAATTCATTAACTTTAATAGATCCTATAAGAGAGTACTCCCTCTACAATATAGATAAAATACTAGACTCATTGGCATTAAAATGTAATTTTTCAATATTTTTCATAGGATTTGTATTACTTACCATATCTATCTTCATAAGCATTATTATTCAGATTTTTGATTATGCTTTAATGTTTGAATTGTTTATATATTTATTTAAATTTTTATAAAAATTTTTCTTTTCAATTCCCCTACTAACCAAAAGTTTTTGAAATTCTCATTCCTGGAAAGCCAATATATCTAAAACAATATAAAAGTGAGTGCGATTATGATTTGAGAATTGAGAGAGGTATAAGCATCCATCTGGAGACTATTTCATTGATGTGTTTGTTAAAAGAGTTTTAAAGGGATTATATTTATCAGATAGCATGATTCAACGGATAGAGGCAATTTCAGAATTTTCCCAGCATGAATTCTTTAAAATATACCTAATCTCCAAAGAAGACCTTTTCTTATTTAAGTGTGTAACCCCATTAGAAAGAACAAGAGATACAGAAGATTTAATAACACTAATAGAAACTGGATTAGATTATAATCTAATCATCGAAGAACTAAAACATCAAATTTCTAAAAATCCAGATATTTTTAGGTTAAAAACATTAATACAAATAGGATTAATAATCTTCTCGAATATGTTGGCGAAATAAAGGATTAAAAGAAATATTACAGTATTTAAATCAGATTTAATATTGTTTAAAGATTTTTATTGTTCTTTTCAAATTAAAACATACTAATTATCTTTTCTTCTGATTCTACTAACAAAACACATTGAGATTAGAGTATTACCTACTTTAGAAATAGCATTATTTACTCATAATATAAAAAGAGGATAAAAAATTGTGAAGATAAAATGTATAATACAAATTGTTGGGATTTAGTGGTTTTAAGCGTGTAGGAATGTTTATTTTTAAGACTTGGTATAATGTATTATATAAACTATCCTTGGAGATAATTAAAAGTATGAGAAAACCATTGAGATTAGATAGGACAGAAGGAGGGATTACTTATATTGAAAAAAGTTTATATAAAAACTGTATATTGAACATTAGTTTTTATCAATGGACACAATTATGTTTTTTTTGATTTAATTTCATAATCATGTGTTTAAATATTTATTGTTTTTTAGTATTTGTTTATAATCCTTTGATAACCATGAATGTGCAGCATCTTCAAACTACCACCTGAATTGACTTTGAAGTCAATTCATAATACATTCAAGTAAAATTGAATTAACAGCAGATAAATATACTAATATTTTTATATATTTTTAATTTTTAATTTATTTATTAATATATTACAATTTTATAAATAAGAAAGTGACAAACCCCATCCCACACAACAACACCATTAACAATTTTTATCAAATGACATAAACGAATTAAGGAAAAATGGACCGTATTATACAAAAAAAATAAATTGTTATCCGTTAATACTATGTTTTTACAATATATAAACTTTTTTATTCCGATAATCGAAATATTTAAATCACAATAGTAAAAAGGAAAATAAAATAAACTAAAAAACTGAAAATAATCGAAAATTATATATATCTCCAAGAGAAAAAATAAAAGAAGAAAAAGAAAAATATACCAAAATAATTAAAATATATAAATACAAAAAATACTTAATATCCTAAATGTTTATATACTTTTAAAAAAATATGATAAAACGGTCGCCCTCCGAGAAGAATCGTGACATCTTTAAATTATGTAGTATCATAATCAAAAGAGACATCAGCATTGTATTGTGTGTGGTATTGCCAAGTATCAAGAAACTGGCAACATTTAGGGAGTGTTTAGTGTAAATAGGGCACCCAGTAGTGACCACATAGAGGTGACTACGTAGAGGTATTAGAGGTGTAATGACCATGTATGAGTATAAAGTTAATGGTATAAAAACTTTACGGAATTACAGTATAAAAAGGGGAGCTATTTTTGATAAGTATCAAATAAATGTTAGTAGAATTTACAATATTTCAGACGCTATTTTAGATTCTGACTTAAAAATTCATATTGCACAGTTGCTATTTTTGATTGTCATGCATAGGGAAAAATCTTTAGTATATCTTGGAGAAACTCATTTAGAAAAAATTTTGAAAAAGTTGGTAAAACAATCTAAGTATTTAGAACTTAGGTTTTTAGGGAAATTTAAAGGTAAAAAACAATTTTTTATAAATATTTCAAATTTACAATATGATGATATTTTAGAAAAAACCGAAGAAATCATAGGATTAATAAAAAAACAGTATGAGTATATTAAAAAACGAAAGAAGAGAAGATTAGATGGAGTTTATGTTGGAATTGCTCCAAGAAGGGAGGAAAGAGGGGATGCAAGAGCTGCCACTGCTTGGAGTTATATTGCATTTGATTTTGATGTTGAAGAGTGGAAGACAGATAAAATGCCTACAAAAGAGGAAGTAGAAGAAAAGTTGATAGAATATTTATCAAAATTTGTAGAGAAGGGAATTTACCCACATAAAGTGGCATTTACTGGAGGAGGATTAAGATTTATATTATACCCTGAAAGACCTATTTTAGAGGCAGAATTAACAATATTAAAAATGATTGCTGAAGAATTAGGGGCAGATATCGCAATATATGATTTGGCAAGAGTTGATAGGTTAATTGGAACTTACAATTATAAAGAAAAATATGGTAGTCCAAGACCTTGTGTTACCATTGCATGGTTAAAAGATGGAGAAGAATTTAACAAATTAATAACTCCAATAATCTTATATGAAAAAATGGGGATTATCAACGACTATAAAGAATTTGAAGCATTATTTAATGAAAAAAGGGAAGAATTGGATAATAAAGGGTTAAACAATATAAACACTACGATTAAAAGATTACTAAAAAAGCCAGACGTTAATAAAACAATATTAAATGACATTGATGAAAAAACTTATAAATGGCTATGTGTAGTCCAAGCCAAACTAACTGAAAAATTAGGTAAAAGATGGATTGAGAAACTCCTCTCCTTCTTAGGTATTGATTACAAATTAGGTAGAAATGGAGATAGGTTAGACTTATGGAGTTTATTCTTTGATGATGGGAAAAACCCTGACTGTTCCATTTACATTAATGAAGGATACAATTCAGTAATGGTTGATTTCCACGACCCAGATATGAGATTTATTGCATTAGCAGGATTATGGATGATTAAAGAATTTAGAGATAAAATAATAGAATTCCTAAAATTATACAATATTAATCCAAAATCTTCCACTTATAGGACTGTTAGAGAGATAATGAATGAACTACTCGATAGAGAAACAATAAAGATAGAAGCTGAAGGATACTTGCCAAAAGAGGCTATAATAAAAGCATACCAACTATCTATTGAACAAAGTGTCCCAGTATTTCTTAAGGCAGATACTGGAAGGGGAAAAACATACACTCTAACAAGAAATGCAAGAGAAATTAAAGATGTATTTAAAAAACATGCTATAGCAGTGGCATTCCCATATAAAATACAAGTTTTACAAGTAGGGGCAGGATTACACGCTGATGGAGTAGTAGTTCCAATGTATTATGAAGATGGAGAAAAATTGAATAAGAATACTATTCATTATTTGACCATTGGGACCTACGACCAAGTTGAAAATATGATTAATGATTTATGTTATGACACTTATAAGGGAGAGGAAATTCAAGTTGCTAATGAAGAGAATATTTTATTGGCAATAGATGAAGCACATGATTTAGTAATCCAAAAAGAGTTTAGAAAAAGGGCGATAACAGGGGTAAAAAAGTGTATAGACAGGGCTGGAGGTTGTGTCTTACTAACTGCAACTCCAGAGTTAATTAATTTGAATAATTATCCAGTTATAGAAGTGGAATTTAAAGATGAGAAAAAATTATTTGAAAAATGTTCTATCCATATTGCAAAAAATATTATTGGAGAGTTTTGTGAATACATCCTACTAATGTTTAGACAGGGATGGATAAAAAATGCTGTAGTTTTAGTTGATAATAAGAAAATGATTGAGAATATAAAATATACTCTAGAATTGTATGGGTTTAAAAAGCCAATTTATGTTATAACAAGAGAAACTGTTGGTATTGACAAGGCAAGTAAAATGATTATTAATGATGAAAAAGTGCCAGAAGAGGGTTTAGTTTTAGCTACAAGAGTTATTTCCGAAGGAGTAAACATAAAAAATCATGTTGATTTGGTCTGGGCATTGTATTGTAAGAGTGCTACAACAATTAGACAATTTATAGCTAGATGTAGGAATGGAGGAGGAGAGTTAATTGTTACAGCACCTTTTAAAGAAAGAGAGGAAGAACCAATGATTATTGACTATAATGCAATGGTTGAAATGTTTAAGGAAAATTATAAACTACTAAAAGAGTATTTAGAAACAGATATTGAAGTTTTAAAAGAATTGGATAAGAATTATAAGAAAGTGTTGATTTCTCAGATTCAAAATGCAATATATTATGATGAAGAAAAGAGAGAATGGGTTTTGGATGAGGATGAATTAGCACATATTTATAATAGTCTATTAGAAGTACATATCACAAGAGATTACAGATTGTTAAAGGAGTACTTAGAAAAAACTACTGGTTATAAATTTGCAATTAAAACAATTAAAGAGTTAGAAGAAAGTAAGTTGGATGAATTCCTAAAAGATAATTATCTTGAACACCTTGAAAAAGTTGGTGCAAAACAAATAATTACTGCATTTAAAGAATATGGAGTGAATGAAATTAAAAATGCCTTAGAATATAATAATTATAAGAAATTTAAAGATATTGGGGATGAACACACCCCACAATTAATAAAAAAGCATTCAAAGAGAATTAATAGGGTCATAGGCATATTAAAAGATGTTTATAATATTCCAGAAGTTATAGATGTGTATAACCTAATGTTGAATAAAGGGAAAGATGACGATAAATTGGATTTAGATGAAAATACTGTTAAAAAATGCTTAGAAGAAATTAATGAGTATAAGAAAATTGTTAAAGAAGTTAATGAAAATGAAGATGGGAAAACAAAGAAGATTTATCACATTGACTTGAAATTGTTAGAAGAACATAAAGACAAATTCTCAACATTAACAAAAGTTATAGAGGAACTAATTCTAAAAACATTCTTATGCCCTCCATCAAAATGGGGTAAGATCCAGAGGATTATAAGAGCGGTATGGAATATTGCAGTGGGAGAAGACGATGAAAGATTGAATAGGGAAAAATTGGGATTAAAGTCATTAGTTGCAAAAGTGTTAATAAAAGTAAAGGATTTCGCACTTGGAAAAGCAAAATTCAAAATTGGAGAATTAATAGATGTTATAAAAGAAGAATGTGGATTTAATCTAACATTAGATGAAGTTAGAAGATTGTTAAGAGCAATATTTAATTGTGTAATTAGAGGAGTAAAAAAATTTGGAGAAAATGCAGTAGTTGAAATAAAAGAACTTAATAAAGAGTTTAAAATGCTATATGATATTATAAAACAAAATATTAACTCTAACAGTGTTGAAAAATGTGAAAAAGTTATTGAAAAGAAAATTGAAGAAAATGGGGGAGAAATATTAGAAATGGACTTATATGAGTCAATAGTTGAAAAATTGAAGTTTGTTGAAGAAGTATTCTATAAGGCATTAGAAAAGTTGAAAAAGTTGGGGGTAATATACGAGCCAAAACCTGGACTGCTGCGGATTACCTAATTAAAACAACAATACAAAAAGAGTTGAAAGAATTTTAAGAGTTTTATAATATTAATCGATATATTTAAATATTTTATAAATAAATATTGGCAAAATTTAATAAATATAATAACGCATTTAAATCTTATACAAACAAATAGATAATAAATTTAAAGATAAGAATGAATTCCTACAACAAGATTGCAATTTTTGCGTTTATTGTGTAAGGGATAATCCCTTTACTAAAATCCTCAAAAATTGCTGCAGGTTGTTGTCTCTCTTAACTCAAAATTGCTAGGGAGGAAAGTTTTGTCTTTGTTTATTTTATAACTATGGCATTTTAATGTGCTAAATGTCACATTTTCATTTCTTTTTATTTGCATTCTTTGTGTTTGTACTGGGCTTAGGTTAGTTTTAAATATGGATTACTTTACATATTGATAGTATGGAGGAATACATTGCATTTGACATTTTGCTATTTTTCAAATTTTGAATATTCTAGGTGAGATTGTGAATGTTGATGAGTATGTTGAGAAGTTAGAGCTTCAAAAGAATGATATTGGTTTTTATAAATGTCCTTTTTGTGATTATACTAATGCTGATGCTAAGGTTGTTAGGAAACACGTTAAAAGTAAGCATTTAGAAGAGATTGAAAAAGAGATTAAAAAGTTGGAGAGTCAAAAATCTAAAAATAATGGTAAAAAACAAACTGGCCAGAAAAAACAGGGCAAAGGTAAAAAGCAGCCAAAGAGGGTTAGGGAAACGTGTGTTAGTACTCAAGAGAGAAAAGATTATGTTTTATTCTTTTGCCATAATCATAGGGTTAGGTTGCATTTGGCTAATGGTGAAGTGTTGGAGGGCAAATGCTGCTGTAAAGACCCTTATACAGTCTTGGTTGATGTTGGAAAGGGGGATGTTGTTATTGTAAATAAGGCTTATATTGTCAAGTATGTTCCATTGGATTTGGAGAAGTTATAATTCAATAATTTTATAATCTAGTTGTGAATTGACTTTGAAGTCAACTCACTAGTTTTTAGGTGTGTTGTTGGTGTGAGTTTGAGTATTAATATAGTGGTGAGTTAACTTTAAAATCAATTCACTGTTTGTAGTAAGGTATTTATCTCTATAACTTCCTGAATCTTATTATAAATTTGTAGGGGGTGGATTAAATAGTGTATTGGTTGTATTTTGATGTTTATATGTTTTTGTTTGGATTTATTTGTTTAGTTGTCTGTTTAGTGTGTAAATTTTTTAGAAAATATTTTAAAAGTAATTTTAAAAGTAATAATAAAATACAAGAGAGTAAGTGTGGTAATTATACTACTTTTAACGATAATAAACTTGGAATTGATAAATCTCACAAAGAAAAAGAAGAAAAATTAGAATTTGAGGATTGTGTTCGCTTATTTAAAATGGGGGATTATGAGAAGCTATTAGGTACTCTTAAGATCTTACTATCTAAAGAGGAAAATAAACAAGTTGTTGATTTTGTTATAAGCTGTGGAAATGAACTATTTAAAAAGAGAGAATATAATAAGGCTTTAAATTTTTATTTATTGGTTGAAAATTATGTTAAAAACTCTTCAAATATAAGTATTGATAAGAAAAAACTCTTGTTGGAAAATATTGGTCATTGTTATTATTATCTTAAAAATCGTGAGAAAGCGAGTTATTATTATAGGTTACTTTACAACCTCTGCAAGAATAAAAATAAGCGAGGTATGGCGTTGCCAAGACCTTATGAGATTCATATTAATTCATTTCCTGAACCCATTATTAATGAAATGAAGAGGTTGATGAATAAAGGTAGGGGTGAAATTACTGAAGTGGAGTTGAATGTTTTAGCTTCTGAAATTTGTATGGTTTTGGGAATAAAAAAGCCAAAGGTAAAATTTCGTGGAATTCAACCTAGAAACACGAAGCGACAGGGATGGTATACATTTCCTAGTGGGCGAATATACATTTATGAAAGAACACAAAGTGGGAAGCATCGACATCCTCATTCACTATTAAAAATTTTTATACATGAATTAACGCACCACTATGACTTTCAAATGAGATTTTGGTCTAATTGTAAGGAGAGGCACTTTAAAAGTAGAGATTGGGAGTTTAGAATGAAATTAGGATTTACTAATAGAAGAAATCCATACAAAAGATGATAAATAATTTTAGTTTTTATAATAATGTAAAACATTGAGTTGACTTTGAAGTCAATTCACCACTTTATTATTTTTTAATGGATTATTTTATTATTGCAATGTTGTATTATGTTTTTAAATTTTTATGTAATTGTTTAATGATTTAATGCCATAATTATTTACTTTTAGAAGTGTTTAGAATTGTTTCTAATATTTTTATTGCTTGCCACTTGTCTAAGAATTCGTTAAAGTTCCCACATTTTGTTGAGTAAATGCAATATGGGCAGCCATCTTTACACTTACAGTTAGTTAAGTGTTTATATGCTTTTTCTAATAAAGTTTCAGCATTCTTATACAATATTTCAGAGAGTCCAACTCCCCCCTCATTTGCATCATAGATGAAGATTATTTTCTTGTCGTTATATGGATATTTATTATATTTTGAATAACTTCTTCCTCCTAATTCTCTGCTATCAACATAAGTGAAGATTGGAGCAATTTTGATAATTACATGTTCTATTGCATGTAGACCACTACCAATTCCATCTTTACTGTCAATAAGTTTTTTAACATAATAAGGAAGGTTATCATCAAGATCTAAATCTTTCTTTGCAAGATTTTTTTGAATTGTTAATTTTATAATGTGAGTAGTACTTCCTAAATATGTCAAATATAATGATTTTCTATGGATTGAATTGTATAAGGATGTTGCAAAATCTATTAGCTTACCGTTTTTATTGTTAGTATTATCAATCTCCCCAATTCTTGTTAAAAATTCTTCACACTCAATTTTTGGAATTATATCAATTTTATCGGGAAACACAAACCAAACTCCTTCTGTTTCAAACTCATAAGTAATTGGGATAAAAAATTCCACTTTAATTAATTCTATATCATTCAATTTTATTAACTTACATTCTACTGTGGTTGATAATCTACTAAAATATCTTTTTAGAATTTCATAATACTCTTTAGCATGGCTTCCCTTAACAATAAATCCGTGAATATTATTAACAATTTTTAACCTACCTTTGCAGATTGTAACGTCTTTGAAACCCTTTTCCTCCTCAATTTTTAATATTATAACATCCTCAATCTTGTTAACATAAGATTTGACATCAAAATTTAGTGGTAATTTTTCTACAAGTATAAAGTGAAAATTCCCTCTACTAATACGCTTTTTAACCATATATGGAATTCCTTGTGAGAAATAAACCATTCCCGGGAGTAGAGACCTATAATATTCTTCAATATCAACTTCTTCAATAACTTTTTTACGCTTTCTCAATAAATTAATATAATCAAGAATATTTTTAGTAGAACAGATGTTAGCAAGATTATTTATGATTTCATTATTCTCTTCAACTAATATGAAAGTATCATCACTTATGGACCTTAGGAAGTGTATTTTCCAACATATCCTACTGGGATAACATAAGGTTTGTCATCAATCCTATACAATTTTATTTTTCCTTCTAATATTAATCCATAGATAATACTCTTTTCAAAATCATTAAAAAAATCTAAACTTAGCCCTCCAACTTCGTTTATTAAGTATAAAATATGCCTTTTTGCAATAATTCTGTTATTTAATGTTATAGGAATGTATTCAATAATTCCTTTTGTTAATTTTTCAAAAAATTCTTTTAGATTTTCTTTATAGTAATAATCCAGTCCATCTTTTCTTAAAACAATGGCATTTAATGCCTCATTATTTTTCCTTCCAGCCCTTCCAAACCTTTGTATTAATGAGAACATACCATTGGAGGGAATACCATAGTTTATAACAGCATCTAAATCTCCAATGTCAATTCCAACTTCTAATGCGTTAGTGGTGAGTAATACAAGATACTCTCCATGTTTGAAATTATATTCAATATCATTTCTCTTATCTTTTGATAATGTTCCCTTGTAAGTGGTTACTTTATCCCAAATGTTGTGGGGTAATACAAATCTTAACAATTCTTCTGTTTTATTCCTACTATCAAAGAATATTAGTGATTTTATTCTGTTTAAAACCAATTCTAAAATTAGTTGGGCTAATAATTGTTTTTCATCTAATTGTTTTGATTCTAAGACTACAATATGTCTTTTTGATGTGGGATTAGTTGGTTTGTCAATTAGTTCAAAACTTCTGTTGAATATTTTTTGTGCAAATTCTATTGGGTTTTTTAATGTTGCAGACAATGCAATTATTTGTGGCTCTCTATTGTAAATTTGGTTTGAGATTGTTAATAGTCTTTTAAAAACATAGGCAACATTGCTGCCAAAGACACCATTATATGTGTGTAATTCATCTACAACCACATATTTCAAATTTTTAAAAATCCAACTGTAATATCTATGATTTTTCAAAATTGTGTAGTGCAGCATGTCTGGGGTTGTAAATAAGATATTTGGCTTTTTTTGCATTATTATTCTCCTCATTTCAAAAGGAACATCTCCAGTGAAAATCTCTGCTTCAACATATTTTCCAGTTAGTTTATGAAATTGTTTGTTTAATTCTTGAAATTTATCATATTGGTTATTTATCAAAGCCCTCATCGGGTAAATTAACAAATATCTATCATTAGGATTTGATAAAAAGTTGTCAAATATGGCCAGTCTGAAAATCTCACTCTTTCCACTAGCAGTGGGAGTAGTAACTACAATATTTTTGCCCTCATATAGTTTTTCTAATGCTTTTACTTGATGAGAGTATAATTTAATGCCTAAATGTTCTAAAAAATTGTTAATTTGTCTATTTTTAAAATTAAAGTTATTATATTCTCCATCTTTTGGTGGGAGTATTTTATGCATTAGAATATGGTTTTTAAAAGATTTTAAAAACTCTTCCATTATGCTTCACCAATATAATTAATGCCATTGTTAAATAATTATTGTATTAATGTTTTAAATAATTAATTGTATAAAGAATTATGAAATAATGTTATTATGTTATAATGTAATTAAACTATTATGTAATGAAGTAAAAACTCATGTTATAAAATGACCACGAAGAATAGTAAAAACCATTTCCTCCAACTTTGATTCATGATTAATGGTAATTATGACAAGTTAAATCTTTAAATACTTTTAAAACAATATTTTCAATCAAGAATAAAGAGTTTGCAGATTATGTGGTTTAAATATGAACTAAAATCCAATCACTTCATGTTCTAGCTAAAAATGATAGGATTGTGAATATTTAATAAAATTGGGTGGGAAAATGAAGTTCTTTAATAGGGAGAAGGAGATAAATGAGATTTTACATGTTTTGAGTAATGAACCTGAGGATATTTATTTTGTTTATGGGCCTATGAATTCTGGTAAAACTGCTCTAATAAAACATATTATAGAAAATAAGCTAAGTGATGATTATAAGGTTTTTTATATCAATTTTAGGACTTATTTAATATCAGAAAAGAGGGAGTTTATTGAGGCAATATTTACAACTAAAAAAGATGATTTGTTTGAGAAGATTAAAGATAGTTCTGAAGTTTTAAAGTTAATAACTAAGGGGGCTAAGATTTTAACCGGTATTCCAATTCCTGAAATTGAATTTGATAGGTTATTTGAGGAAAAGATAAATGACGCCTTCCAGTACTTAAACAGTTTGTTATTAGCAATTAAAAAGAGTGGAAAACAACCGGTATTAATATTTGATGAGCTGCAAATGATTAAGGATATTGTTTTAAATGGGCAGAAGTATTTATTAAAAGAATTATTTCAATTTTTAGTATCTTTAACTAAAGAACAGCATCTATGCCATGTTTTTTGTTTATCTTCTGATAGTCTGTTTATTGAATATGTTTATAATACTGGAGAGTTGAAGGATAGAGCTGATTATATCTTAGTTGATGATTTTGATAAAGAAACTGCCTTAAAATTTATTGATTTTTTAGCTAAGGAGTATAATGTAGAGCTTTCAAATGAAGATAGGGAATTAATTTACTCTTACGTAGGTGGAAAGCCAAAACTTATTGTTAAGGTAATAAATAAGTTAGATGTTAAGGATTTAAATGAAGTTTTAGAATATATGCTCAAGGATGAAATTTCTAAACTTAGAAAATTGTTAGTTATGGTGAAAAATAATAAATTTGAGGGTGTTGAGTATGAAAAAGTTATAGCTGCATTAAAATTATTTAAAGACGCTTATGAAATTAACGAATACCAAATAGATGAAGACACAAAAGAATTTTTAATTAAAAATAATATTTTATTCTTAAATCCCATTGAAGAAGTCCTAAAACCACAAAGTTATTTAGTCTGGAATGCAATAAAAAGAGTTTTGTAGTGGTAATAATTGTTTATTCTTCTTTTATTTCAATTCCTAACCTATCAGCAAATTCTTCAAACCTATCTTCCTCAGCTAGTTTAACAACCCTTTTAAATTGTTCTTCTGGAAGTATTTTCCATAATGCATAGAGGACTGCAACACCCTTATCTACAACTTCTCCTTGGCTGCCAACCTTTTTCCCATACATTTCAATAATTTTTTCATGTGTAATATTTTTTATCCTCAGTGTTTTTGACATTTTTTCTTCTTGTGGTTCTTTTTGTGGTAATGAAGTTATTTGTTTTACTGTTCCAGCACTAATTTCTTTCAATTTTTTTAATGCATTTAAATCATCATTTGACATTTTCTATCACCCATTCAGCAAGTTTTGTAAATGCAACACTTGCAGGATTATTAGCATCAAATTTAAACACAGGTTTTCCTTCACGTTCGGCCTTTTCAACAGTAATGGTTCTTGGGATTACTCCAATTACTGGAATGTCAGGATAGAGTTGTTTTAATTGGTCTAACCTCTCTTGTGGGATCTTTGATTGTTTAGAGTACTTGTTGAAGATAAACCCTAAAACTTTAAGTTTTGGATTCAAGTTTGATTCTTTTATTTCCTCAACAGTATCTAACATTAGTTGAACTCCTGCAATACTGAAATAACTTGGCTCACATGGGATGATAATATAATCAGATGCCACTAATGAATTTATTAAAAATAGTCCTAATGATGGGGCATTATCAATTATTATGTAATCATAATTTTCTTTAATTTGGTTGATTATATTTTTCAACTTCATTTCCCTTGCATAAGCATTAACTAACATTTTTTCTACAGCTGAAAGTTGCAAGTGGGAGGGGATTAAATTCAACCTATCGTTAATTTTTATAATAGACTCTTCAATTTCTTTTTTCTTAACAGAATTTTTTGATAATAGTATTCCAATATTTTTATCAGCATAATCTAATAATTTCATTCCCAAAATTCCAAAAGATAAGTTAAATTGCGGGTCTAAGTCAATTACTAGAGTATCATACCCCTTTTCTGCGAGTGTAAATGATAGGTTTAATGCTATTGTAGTTTTTCCAACACCACCTTTTTGATTTGCAATGGAAATCACAACCATAAACTCCCACCATTAGATATTCTATTATTTTATTACAGTATTATGACATTACAGAATTTTATATTTAAATTATTGTTTATATGTTTAACTGTTTAATACAATAATGTAATAATATATACAATTCTAAATATTCTAATAAAACACTCTCTTTTTTTTTGGTTACAACCTTTATTTGACCTTCATTTTAGTTTTTAGAATAAGCATTATACATTGAGTTTATTAAAAAAACATAAAAATTATCAATTCAATACCTGGACATTGAAGGTAATTATCTAAAAAACCAACAAAAAAGAGTTAAAAAATATTTTTTAATAAGAGGATAATTATTAGTTGCAAGGTGGGAGTTTCTATTATCAATATTCCCCTCTATCATGGTTTTCAATTCAGGAATTCTCTAACCTCCTTTTAAAAAAATCTCAATGATTATCAATTCAACACCTGGACATTGGGGGTGTTTGTTAATATTCCCCTACTAAAAAAGTTTTTTATATTTTTGGTTAGGTATATTGTTGTTAGGTGTGTATTTTTAATGTATGGTGAGGATATACAGGTCAAGGGTATTGAGACACTTTCTAATAGTGTTTTTATTTAATTTTACTATGTTTTAATGCGGAAACATTGGATAAGGTCTTTAGATTATTGTATTTATTAGCCAATCCAAAGATGGAGAGGCAGAGTTATGGGTCGTTGGTAGATACTTTACAATTTTAGAAAAGTGTAAAGTATTGTTTATATTGGAGATAAATTGGGAGTTGAAGATGATATATTGTATATTTCTTGAAAAGGATTTTTATTATTAATTTAAGAAATTATGACCATTTTAAACAATAATAACATAATGTAATAATTATGTTATTATGGTATTGTTCAATTCAATAATTCAGTAATTAAATTTATTAAAGATTATTTTCTAAATTTTTAGTGGCTATTTTTGGAGTATATTGTAAGTGAATGTTGTTTATGAAGTAGAGGAATTATTTCTTTTATTTAGTTATATTGTTTATTTCTTTAATAATTTAATAACATTAAATGCATTTTCAAATGCGAATCTTATAAATTCCTCTTCTGATTTGAAGAATTCCTTGTTATTAATAACATTTTTCATTTTTGTATGGTATTCTTTTGGAATTTTGATTGAGACATATTCACTGGAGGTAGTATCTTCTTCACTTTTTACATTTTTTGTAATTATCACTTCTTTATTAACTTTTTCAGAATCAAATATTTTCCCATCAAAATTTTGGTATAATACTTGTAGTTTTATAATATTTTCCTCTAAAATGTCATTGTAATGAATAATGTTTAGTTTTGGATTTATATAATCAGTTTTTTCTCTAAAGTAAAGGATTGGTGCAACATAATTAATTTTATATTGGTTCTTTTTTAACCATTCTAAAATATAATGGGAATACGTAAAGAAATGGAATAGAAATTTTGAAATTTCACTTGTTTTTTTATTTTTAATTTCAAAAATGCATAATATGTCATCTACAACTCCAATAGCGTCAAATTCACATAGAACATTATGTCTATGTTGTGTTACTTCTATGATAGCAAAGTTTTTGTGGATGGTTTTTCCTTTCCAGATTTTTTGAAGTTTTGTAATCATTGGAATTTCATAGTAAATTCTATCTGTGGGTTTAAAATCTTTTAATAGTATGATTTTTCTATTTTCTTCTTGAAATTGATGGACAATTTTTCCATTTAAATTTGGAATTTGTATGTTGGATTTTGTTTTATTTGTTTTTATTTTCTCTATTTAATAATTCTTCAATACTTTGTGCTAATAGAAAGTATTCTTTCTGAATAACTTTTGATTTTCCAAGATTTTTAAATAAAATGTCTCTTAATGCTTCTAAAATCTTATCCTTTGAATATGGAAAAATTGTAGAGTCTGAATCTATACCGTCAATAATCTCATCTATACTTTCACTTAACAAATTATTACCAATGCATAATAAAATGTTGTTATTACTTTTATCCTTAACAATAATCCCATTACTGACTTTAATAATGCTAATGCACTCTTCTTCGTGTAATAGTGATAAGATTTTGTAAATTAATTCTTTGATAGTGTTCATACTCCCCTCCTTTTACTTTACTCTAATTTATCTGGCAAGTACTCTATTTCATATAAGTATTTTGGATTAGATACTACTCTTTTTGATAATTCTTTTTTATTGTTTATCCAAAGGTAGTAATATCTTCCAACTTTTAATTTTTTATCTGATTTTATGTCAATTCTCTTTGGTAAGCTCCCCCAACAAACTTCGCATTCATAATATGGACTTCTTTTATCACTAATTACTTTAATACAAATTGGGAATGCGTGACTTAATTTTTCCATAATTTCTAAAACCTCTCTTTTAACGTCAACTTCATATATTTCTTCACATTTAATCTTATGAGATGCAGGGTTTCTAATATTTCTATGCTTTTCTAATAATTTAAAAATACTATTTGGTATATCTTTACAAAGTGGAGCATTATTATTTTTTAAATATTCTATACAATTTACGAGAGGACCATAAGTTATGTTTGAAAAGTTACCTTTATAAATAGCATTTAAATTTTTCCTCCAGTTGTTATTCCAAAGGGTTTTTGCATTAAATTCAACGAACATTCTCAAATACTCTTCGAGTATGACATAAAATTCCCTATTTATCGTTTTTTTAATTTCACCATCATATCTTGTTAAATAGAATTCCCAAGTTTCTAATTTCCTAACAAACAATGGAGGGAGTTTCATTAAAAAATTGTCACTTATCCAACTATCGGATTCACTACTAAAATCTTCAATATTATCCTCCGCATACAGTTTTTTAGAACCATCAGTTTTTCCAATAATTTTTCCTATAATATCTCCAAGTATGTTTTTTGAAATTTCATCATCACCGAGATTTCTTGACTTTAAAGTTATGTATGAGGTTATCAAATACAAAATTTGGCACAAGTTTTTAAAATTATAATTATTAGCTTCCCTTCTTAATTCATCTAATTTAAATGCATCTTCGAGAGAATACTTGTTATTTAACATAATTTTTAGTCCTTCATAAAGGTAAGTGAAAAATTTATATTTTCTTGTATGACTTCCAAACTCTCCATAATAATTCAAAAACATTTCTAACTCATTTATGGCTTCTTTTAATTTCCAATCTTTTATTAAAACATAAAATTTATATAAGTACATGTCTGCAACTATAAATATAGGGGAAGGAATGTAATTTGGAAATTTGGCATATTTTGATAGTTCGAGAGATTTCTCTACCATTTGTAATGCAATTTCATACTCATTATTTGTCCAATGTAGTTTTGCCTCTAGATAATAATAAACCATTTCAGCAGTTTTTGCATACTCCATTAGATTTCCTTTATTAAAGTAATCCATCGCCTTTTTTAAGTAATCTAAAGTTTCTTCCAATGAATTACAAAATCTCATGAGATTTTCAAATTTTAATCCAAGAAGGTAATAAAAAGTTTTTTTATCCATCATCTTTTTTGCATATTCAATAGATTTGTCAATATATTCAGTAAATTTTTCTTTGTTCTTTCTATACGCTAAGGCAAGGCACTTATACGCATTCATATACTCATCATAGGCAATTTTTTCATCATATTGTTTTACAATATCTCCCGATTTTTTATAGCAATAGGAGGCACTATCAAAGAATTTTAGAGTTTCATATTCTTTTGCTAATATATTCCAATACATGTGTATTGAGAAGTCCATGGCTCTCTTATAATCTTCTTTTTTGAATTTTTCAAATGCCTCCTCAGCAATCTCATATTGGTTTTCAGTCCAAATTTTTGCTAAAGTGTAATTTTTCTTTTTTCTATAATATATTGACTTATATTTGCAATAACTCATTTCAAGTTGATAGTAATTTTCACATTTTTTGGCAATACCATATTTTTCAAAAAATAACTTAAGTTTTTCAATTTCTTCAATCAATTTTTCCAAGTCTTCTATTTTATCCATAGCCAAAATTTTACTATTTGCAGATACTAATGCACATTCAACTTTACCCAATTTTAAAAATAACTCTTTTGCATTTTCAAAATTATTAACTGCCAACTCATACTGCCTATTCATCATATTTTTTAATCCTTCAAAATATTCAATCTTTGCTTTAATTAGAGTATATTTATCTCCGTCTTTCAATAGATTTAGAGCATTCTTATATGAAGTTATTAAAGAGTCAATATCTTTTCTTTCATAATATTCTTTCGCCCTTTCTTCCCAATACAATACTTTTTTTAAAGTTGCATCTCCAATACCAATTTTTGATAAAAGGGATTTTATGGTTAAAGATATACTTGCGATATCTTCGTCTAATATGAGTTTATACTCATCTCTATGAAATAGTTTCTTAGTTTTAAAGTTTTTAGGGTTAATTTGATTTTTATCTCTGACATTTTGTTCAACTAAGTTTATATTATTTTTAGATTTATTATAGTCATTTTTAACTTTTTTAGGTAATCTCTTTTAAATAATAATGAACCTCCCCCTTTTTATACCAAAATCCTGCATTTTTTGGAAGAAAATGAACTGCTTTATCCAAATAATATAAAGCATCACTGTATTTTCCACGTTTGGATAACTCTTTTCCCAAATTATAACAAGCAACAGCCAAATCATGAAGAACTAAATTATTTAACTTAACATTATTCAGGTTATTTAATATATTTTTTGCTTTATCTAATTCTCCAGAATATGCATAAGTCAATGCCAAATAAAACATTGCTTCATTATCTTTTTTAGTATCAAGATATTTTATTAATCCCTTTATGGCATTCTTGTAATTTCCTAAATAAAAATGGCAAATACTAATCTTTTTTAATATCTCAATATTATTTTTGTTTATTTTTCTTGAAATTTCATAATTGTTTATTGCATTTTTTGTAATCCTTTAAGTTAAAATAGCAATCTCCAATGCAAGAGAATATTATCCAGTTATTATTTATAATTTGAACATATTCTTTAAAATAAGACAATGCCTTATTATATTCTTTTTTATTATAGTATTCCAAACCTAATTTCTTAATTTCGTTTAATTTGTGCTTTATTGTCCTTTTCATCTTTAATGCTTTATCATAATTAGAATCAATCCGCAATGCTTTATTTATATACTCCCACGATTTTCTATAATTCCCCAACTTTCCATAAGAATTCCATAAATAATAATACGCCTCCAAACATTTTGGATTTACAGATATTAATTTTTCTAAATATTTTATTGCTGACTGATAATCTCCCATCTTATAATATATCTTTCCAATCTTTAACATGGCAAGAACATTCTTTGAATCCTTTAAAAGAATCTTATTATAATATCTTAATGCATTTGCTAAATCATTTTTTAATTCGTACTCTTCCCCCTTTTTTAAATAGAAATTGACATTTGCATCCTCACCCCCCATGGTATCGCCCAATCAAACTAATTAATTTGACTAAATTTATAAAAATAGAAACAATTACAACATTATTTTATAAAACTCCTGCAATTGTTAAAAACAGCAATCCAACAATCTTATAAGCGTCATCAATAGCCATACCCAAACCTTTATTAGAAAACATTAACAACACCTATAATAAGTTTATACTCTACACTGACTCTATATTGATAATATTAAAAAGAGGTATAAAAAAGTTTTTCATAAGTTTTTAATATAACAATTTTATTCTTGAAGTTTTTCTAAGGTTTTGCAGAACTTAGACTGAAAATGCCAGCCAATTGCACAAAACCCTGCCCACAAGCAAGCTAAAAAGAGTATGAGGATTGGATTATCTTCCCAAACTAATATTACCACTCGTTCTTTATCTCATCATCTTTAAGATAATACTTTGTGAAACCATTCATTTGTATGGCAGATGAGCGTAATTCATTGATAATTCTGAATTTTTCATCTTTATTTAGGTTTAAGTGTAGTTTAGATAATTCAACAATTCTTCTTGATTCAGCTCTTAAACAAATTTCAAGCCCAGCAACATATTTTTTATTTTCTTAAGTAAACTAAAAAAAGGAAAATGTATTCTAAAAAGTTTTTTAGGAGTTTAATATTTTTTCATCAATAGTGAAGAATGCTATTCTTACTAACACAAACATTTGGAAAAATGCCCAGATTGGGAGTAAAAATGCACCTAAGACTATTAACATTCCTAAAAAGGTAAAGATACCTCCAAGTAATAAAAGCACATTTAGGAGACTAACTTTTTTTGGTTTTTTGCTTTTATATAACGCGTCCAATACTAAATACTCGGATATTGTGAAGAATAAAAAGGCTATTGCAGCATAAAATATGTAATTACCATTGTGGTATACTCCCCACAATCCAACACGATACATATTTGTAATACATGCTGCCATAAGAAATAAGAATATAAAAGACAATCCTACACCAGCAACAAATTTTTTACTATTTTTAAATGGTTTAAACACTAAACCCAAGCTTACTAAAAAACAAATGCTTGAATAGAAGAAGTATCTGCCTGCACTAATAGAAGAATGATAACAATACCAATCATCAAATCCAAAAATTGCACCAAAATACTTAATACTACCAATAATAAAAAGAATTGAAAATACTAACATCAAAATCCTAAAAGCCCAAATCCTTAACTCAGATGCATCCATTACTTCCACCTCCACATTATTCTAACAATTATAAAAATATACTTGAAACTTGAAATAAATATTATTAATATTATGTCATCTTAAAGAAGTTATTAAGTTTGTAGTGCTCCTTAAATAATAGGGGAAATGGCAAATTTCTTTTTTACAAAGATTACTAAAACTTTTTTAAGATTTATATTCTCCAAATTTAAAAAGCTTCTTTACATTTTTAACATTTTAAAAATACTACATAGTTTTTGATTTTTATCTCTTTTTTCTTCCAATACAAACCTTTAAATAGTTTTGTCTCATAATTTTTTAACTGTTAAAATTTGAGGAGAGTTAATTCAAAGATAATCCCAAGGTGGGAGTTTGGGCAAGGGGAGGTTTTTCCTTTTGCTTCTTTGTGTAGTTGGGTTAGTTGTTTGTTGTGGTTGTATTGGTGATGAGTGTAATCCACACCACCATAGGCACTTTAAGGGAGGATTTGTTAGTTTGGGAGAAAGTTTGAAATCTATTAAAGAAGAGTTTGGAGTTGTTGTTAATAACATTTTGGAGGTGGGAGTATGAGAGTGTTGAAGTTTTTTCTTATAATTTTTTCTATTGTAGGATTAGTCCTCTGCTGTGGATGCACAAGTGAGGGGGTTAGCAAGCCAGTAGAGAGTGATGGTGAAGTTAAAACCCCAACCACATCAGTAGGAACACCCACTACTACAACTACTACAAGTCAAGAAACTCAAACTCAAACAATAACCACAACTACAAAAGAAGAAACTAAAGCAGAAAATGAAAACTCCCAAGCTGAAGGATTGCCAGCGTGGGCTAAGCAATATTTGCCACCAGATGCTAAGAATTATACATATTATGTTTGGAAAGTTATAAAAGTTGAAGATGATGGAATAACATGTAAGGCAGAGTTTATTGGCAGTAATGATAAAAACATAGATAAACGTCCTGGAATGGTATATACTGAACAATTGTTAATTTATACAAGATCCCCAGATAAACGAGATTTTAATGATTTCTTAAAATGTAATGGAGTTGATCTCTTTAAAGTTTTAACAAATGATACTTTAAAACAAAAATACGAAGAAAAATATAAAGAGTACTTAAAAATTTGTAACGAATCTTTGGCATGGGAAAGAAAAGAGTTGGAAGGAAAAGAACTTGTTGTGTTGATGTGTTGGTTGGATTGCGATAAGGTAAAAAATATTAGTAACTACCCCAACCCAGGAGTCTATGGAGCAATTTATATCATATATGATAATGGAAAGGATTATGAGTATGAAGTATTAAAAAGAGGTTATGGATTTGGTAATGAAGAATACTTAAAACAATTATATCAAAATGCACTGACTAATAATTATACTGAAACAGCAAATTACTTCAAAAAGAGTATAGATGCACAAGAATACGCAAAAGAACACAAACTGGGAGTTTGGAGTATTGATTTGAGTGATTTGAAAACTAAATAAAATTATTTTCTTTTTTACTATTTTTTTCAAACTGAGCTTTATATTTTCCTCCAATAATTCACAAACTATATATACTTAGATTTTACATAATATTAATATCATATTAATGCCACATTAATAAGGTGATTTTAATGGTTAAAGCAATAGTTGATATTACTGATGAAAATAACAGAATAATAAATATAGTCAAAGCAAAATACAATTTAAGAGATAAAAGCCAAGCTATCAATAAAATAATTGAAGAATATTCAGAATTTTTGTTAGAGGAAGAGTTAAAGCCAGAATATATTGAAAAAATTAGAAACATTATGAAAAATGAAAAGCCTATATACATTGGCTCCATTGAAAATCTAAAAAAGAGATATTTAGGTGAATAAATGTATGACATCGAAATAATGCCCTCATTGGATAAAATACTCCAAAAACTTTCAAAAAGAGATAAAAAGAAATTAGAAGCAATATTGAAGAAAATGGAAGAGATTGTTCAAAATCCTCACCACTATAAAAACCTAAAATATCCTTTAAATGATTTTAAACGAGTTCATATCGATAAAAGCTTTGTTCTTGTTTTTACTGTTGATGAAAATGATAAAAAAGTTATTTTCGTTGATTTTGACCACCATGACAACATCTATAAAAAGAAAGAATTATCTAAAGATTAAATTGCTGAAGTTTTCTCCAAGATTCTTTTTTATTCTCTTTTAGAAAGTTAAAAAGTGGGAGATTATTTTTTAATCGTTCAATTTTTGCCATTTTCCTTCATAGCCCGCCCAGCCCACGACATTTGGAGAGCCAAGAAGCTGTTTAGCTATCTTTCCATTTACGTAAGATAGTAAATATCCTAAAGGATTAGTGACTCCCAAACTAAGTGGTGAAGCTACTCCAATAGTTTCTGCCCAAGTTACTGGAGCAGGTAACCTTCCAAACATTATGACCCCAACTCTTTCCATTTTTGCCTCTCCAATGTGATCTCCAGGCATAAACTTCACAACGACATAATTCTGTGTTGGATAAGTGAGGTAAATGTCACTCTTTCCAAAAACCATATTTCCAGTGTCTATTTTTTGGACTGGGAATAATCCAGTGAGATAAACGAGGGCTGCTTCAGTATCTTTAATACTTATTGACTTAGGATATGTACTCAAGTAAGCTAAGCTTGGAGCATCATAAGGGGGAGTTGGGTAATCATTATTAACATTCACGACGAGTAGGTTTGGATATGCATCTTTGGGCATGTTTGGATGAGTAACGAGTTGAACTTCTCCAGGTTTAGCCCAGTAGAATTCTTTATAATATCCTGAATTGTATTTTGTGCAGTTTGGGATGTTTGGCTCTTTTCCGAGATTATCAAACACTCTCGCCATGTATTTTTGCTCATCAACGTATTCTCCAGGCTTCATTTCTAGATGACAATAATAAGAGAACCCATGTTCAGCATAAGCCTTTCCAACTTCTAAATCACAGAGATTAAACCAGACTCTTATTAAATCTTGCCCTTCATAAGCAATCATGGCAAGAGAAAGCCCCACTGTTAATATTAAAGTTACCAAGATTAAAAACATTACTGAATCTAAGAATCCTCCACTACCTAATGCCATAATTACCGCCTTTTATTTTTTTGTGCAGTATTCCCGTTTGTACAGCAACGCCTATTAATTTTCTTAACTCTTTTTTTAGCCCTTTTGGAGGATCACCATTATTGTAATTTTTCATAACTTCATAGACAATTGCTACAGCAAGCACTTTTGAATTGTGTCTTCTCCCATCAATTTTTTTACACAAATCCAAGCACTCTTTTAACATACCCTATCTTTTTTATGGTAGTTTTCAATCTTTTTATATATTCCAATAAAACATTCTCTTTTTTTGGTTGAAACGGTTTATTTGCCCATTATTTTAGTTTTTAAAATAAACGCAATACGTTGGGTTTTTAAAAAAACTTCAAAAATCCTCAAAACAACACGAGGACATCGAAAAAGATTATTTAAAAACCAACGAAAAAGAATCTAAAAAATATTTTTATAGGAATGTAATTATACACCGCAGAGAGTGTTGTTCCTATTATCAATATTCTCCATTATCATAGTTTTTAATCTACGCCCTTTTTAGCCTTCTTTTAACCCATTCTCAAAAATCCTCAAAACAACACCAGGACATCGGGATGGAATACATGTCTTATTATGTTGAAATTAGTTACTTAAAAAGTTTTGTATTGTATAGTGGTGGTTACGGTATATTTCTTAAAAGAACTATTTAGTGATGACATAGAAATTCCTAAAACAGATAATAAACCAGAAATTGTCTATTTAATTGCTAAACACGTTCCAGAAGAATTAGTTAATGAAAAATTAAAAGATTTAAAAAGCTTCATTTAAAACTTTATAGACAGACAAACGTATCGTCCCTAAATCAAACAATTAAATTTTTACCACCAAGTACATAATTACAGAGTAAAATAATACTTCAATAACATAGATATAATAATAGCATAATCTAGATCTCCAGTAAGAGAAATTTACACACTTACAAAGATACTACGTGCAACATAATAAAATAACTAAATAATACAATAAACATAATACAAATTAGGTATTATTATGTTGTGGTGTGTGTTTAAAACAAATTCAATAGTTTAAAGTATAAAATTTAACTTAGAATTTGTTTTCTTTCTTTTTCTCCCCCTCCCCTCTCGGGCTCTCCCCTCCCCCTCTTTTTAATTTTAAATTTAAAATAATTGATAATACTGTTTTTGACAAGTTTTTATTTTTATTATTGTTTTTTGTTGTCTTTTAATATTATTTTGTTTGTTTTTGTTTTGTTGTGTTGTATTTTGTATTTTCTTTAGTGGAGATTTGTATTATGTTTTTATTGTATTGTTGGATTATGTTGTCATGTTATTATTGTATTATTTAGTTATTGTATTATGTCTTGTAGGCTATTGTAATTTTGTGTTTATATTTCCTTAATGAAAGTTACAAACTCCCAAAATGTGTTTATATAATTTTTAAATTTTAAAAATGATATCCAATCTCAACATTTCGGCTAATAGAATCAGAAGAAAAAGAAGAACAATAAAAATCTCTAAACAATATTAAATCTGATTTAAATACTGTAATATTTCTTTTAATCCTTTTATTTCGCCAACATATTCAAAAAGATTCTCAATTCTATTTTGTATTAATATTTTTAACCTAAAAATATCTGGATTCTTAGAAAATTGGTGTTTTAGTTCTTCAATGATTAGATTATAGTCTAATCCAGTTTCTATTAGTGTTATTAAATCCTCTGTATCTCTTGTTCTTTCTAATGAGGTTACACACTTAAATAAGAAAAGGTCTTCTTTGGAGATTGGGTATATTTTAAAGAATTCATGCTGGGGAAAATTCTGAAATTGCCTCTGTCCGTTGAATCATGCTGTCCGATAAATATAATCCATTTAAAACTCTTTTAACAAACACGTCAATGAAAGCTTATACCTAACATTCATTCCCAAATCATAATCCCATTCACTCTTATACTGTTTTATATAAATTGGTTTTCCGGGAATGGAAGTTTCAAAAACTTTAGTTAGTAAAAAATATTGGCTTTTATTTTTAACAATAATGTCAATGTCTTTTGTAGCTTCTTTAATTCCCCTAAGTGCTAAATTCCCACCACCAATAAGATAAACGTTGATGGACTCTTGTAAATTCATAATTCTTGCTTTTTCTTCTAACTTGTGAAATTCATTCACAATATACTCTCTGTCTATCATTTAAAACACCAAAATACATGTTATAAACTTCATAAACTTCTTTTAGAGAAGGATATGGATATTTATGCTCTCTCCCCTCTAAGTAATTAAACAATATATCAACTTTTATGTCAAATTTTAAGCCCAAGTCTAACAATTTCTTTTTATTTAGATTTTTTCTATAAGCGAAGGCTAAAACTATGGCATAAAGTAATGTTCTTGGAGAGTAATCAACAAATAAAGAGTGGATCATGACATCTTCAATAGTTAATTGAATGTTTTTCTTAGAATAGTAGTAGTGATAAACATTTCTACCAATTAATGGCAGTCCATAATCTTTAAACTTTGATAATTCAGTGAGTTGGAATTTGTTAGTTGGGTTCTTGTATGTTCTTGTTGCCAATATAAATTCATCAATCCCACTCCAGAGTATGGTAGAATCTAGAGTGAATTTTTTAGCAGTTATGTAATTTTGTAGTGTGATGTATTCTTTTGAAAATTCATGAAAGAGAGAGTATTTTTCAATTAGAGAGTATTTGTTATCTGATTTTTTTATCATTCCATAATTTGAAAGGTTGTTTATGACATTGTAGAGAGAACTTTTTGGTAAGTTTGTTTTCAAGAGTAGTGTTTTTGTATTGTAAAACTCTCCTGGCTTTAAAATGCTTAATAGTTTTAGATTATTCCCAGTTAGAATTTTGGATAAAGGCATGTGAGAGTATTTACTTTTAATGTTTTTAAGGATTAGTATTGGTTTTGTTGGAGTGGGAGTTATTATCTTGTACTTCCCAGTTTTTGTAATAGTTATTAATCCCTTTTTTAATAATTGGTTTGTTAGTGTTGATACTCTGTAGATTGAGAGGTTTAATTCCTCTGCCAATCTTGTTATTGTTTTTTCTTCATCTATATCTATTATTGATAGTAATATCTCCAACTCTCTTTGGGTTAGCATGGTTATCCCTATCCTCTCTATAGTCCAAAATATAGAAAGTATTATATATAATACTTTTGGTTTTTTGGACTATTAACAGTGGAAAAAATTCCCACTTGTGAATTGCTTTGAAGTCAATTCACATATAATTTTAAGAAAGCGTTTGAATGTAGTAATCTACAAACAATAGAAACATAATATAAACCCTCACTAAAGAAAATATAAAACAAACAAAAACAAAAAACAATTAAAAACAAAAATTAAAAACGTTGTCATGTGTGTGAAAATTAGTGAGGTTTACTGTAGTTATTAATAGAATGGTGTTTTGCCTTATGTTTCATTCTAATTTTCATTAAATAATTATTTAACCACTCTTCATCTAATTTAATCATTATGTTCCTCCTGATTCCATCGATTATTCCTGTTAATGTAATGTAATTTATATGCTTTCTTTTAGTTTCTGCAATTTTTCTTTTATCACCCCAAATCTCAGAAAATATTTCTACAATAGCTTCTGGCAATTCAAAAAACAATTTACAAGGTTCTGAATCATCGTTATGAAATTCTAAAGAAACATATTTTGCATCATGAACTCGTACTTTTGCAGAAATTTCGTCTTTACTTATTTTAGTTAAAGGTTTTTCTGAGATCAAATGAATTGGATATTCTCCGTTAAGTAATCCAAAATAAGAGCCTCCAATTTTATCTAATTCTTCTTTAAGTTCTTTCAGTATTTGTTGTCCTTTAGGGCTGAATAATTCTTCAATTTCTTTCATATTACCTCCATTTTTGTCTTGTAGATATGCTCTTACAACTTTTCGTAATTTTTTTAATTCAATATCTTGTTTGGCAAATAAATCTTCACTATTAATTTCAAGAATTAACTTTTTTATACCTTCAAATAGTGGATTAAAGTAATATTGGATTAAAAAAATTTGATGAGCTATTGCATACCTTTGAGCATCTTCTGTGAATCTACATAATGAAAATATAGCGTAGGTATAATTAAATCTCTTAAATTTATATGTATCTTGATTATAAGAGAAAAAGTTTTCATTTACATCTTTTAGAACTCCTACTGCATTTCTAACTACACTAATTCCCACTTTACCTTTATTATTATGAGAGGTTGGTAAATAAGCTTTAGCTTCTACAATTAGCCTTATTGGATATATAAAACTTGGTGTAAAATCATAAGCTACCAATGCATCTACTTGGTGCCACTCTCCCTCCCTTGCAATTCTAATCCACTACGACCCATCCTTATATCTTCCCCATCACTTTCATTAAGAATTCTATATCCCGCATTTTCCAATAAAACCAGCACTATCTCCTCTAGCATATATCCTCTAATTTTAGACAATAGGCTTTTAGAAAGTTTAGGCATTTAATCACCCATGTATTTGAATATAACAAATATTTTTAATGTCAATCTTTTACCCACATAAATGTGTGTGGATTATTCATTATTAACGTGTTTTGTTATTTCTTTGAAAATATTATTTGCTTTTTCTAAATCTGTGTTAATACTTTGTTCTAATTCTATAAATAGTAATTGAACACTTGGAGTATATTTCCCATTTTGGATTAAATATTCTTTATACTCCCAAATTAATTTTTTTAAGTATTCTTTTTTTAATTCTTCAATACATTCCTTAGCATAATCCCAAACAGTAGATTTTCCTATGCCCAATATTTTACCAATTTCTCTAACAGAATAACCATTCATAATTAATTCATGAATTTTTTTAACAGTTTCATCACTAACTTTTCTCTTTCTACCTCTTTTTGCATTTTCAATCTCTACAAAAACTCCATTTTTCTTCAAATACTCCAATTTATAAACCATTTTTGGATGTTCAAAAACAGATTTTGGCAATTTTAATAATACAAAATCCTTTTTTTGTAAATTAATAATTTCTTCAATCTCTTTCCAATTAGGAATTTTTGAAATTTTGATTTCAATCATCTAAATCCCCTATGTTTCTTAGGATTTCTCTTGCTATTTGGGATTGAGTATAATGTTCGATGTAGTTTATGTTTTTATGTTTTGTAATTTTTGCGAGGATTTGGGCTGGAGTTCCCATTTTTCCCAAGTATGTAATATAAGCATAACGTAATGAGTGAGAGTTGAGTTTATTATAGTTTTTATATAACCAAGCATCTAACCTTTTTACAATTTTTTCTTTAATTTCTTTTCTTTCTTCAATAGTTTTAGCATTTTCAAATTCTTTAACAATATCTAAGAACACATTTTTTACCTTCTCAATATCTTCTTTAGTGATACATTTTGGTAGGATTATCTCTCTTGTATCCCCATCTTTTCTTTTTTGAGTCCTCACTACTACTGTGGGATTCTCCCAGTCTATATTGTTAGTGTTTAGACAGAAGTTTATTATTGCCGTTATTGCTTCCCATATACGGCAGCCATTACGTAGCTGAGTTAGGAATACAATTAAGTATGCATATTTTTTAAGGTCATTTTTGTATAGGATTTTTTTATTTTTCAGTTTTTCTAAGTCAGTTTTAAACATTTTGTATGTTTTTTCATAATCAATACCTTTATCCCAAGTTTTTTTGTGTTTTATTGTTTTGTTTTGTATATTTTCTTCGGTAATATACCAATCCCAAATATTCATGTGAGCCACCCAATTGTCTGGTTATTTAATACCATCCTTATAACCTTAAGTACTATATAATTATGGTAATAATTGTAGTATCGATGAAGAAACTGCAAAACAACTAATTAGTGAAATACTTGGAATGAGATTAATGTTACCAGCTATACTCCTAAAATTAGAAATATCAACGATTAAAGAGTGGAAGCATGCTTAAATTGTTTAAAAAAGATGCCACTGTTAAAAAAAGATTATAAAAGCATTAGCAATATTGTTAAAGCACATTATGAAGAGTTTTTAAACAACAATGGTATTAATAACAGTGTAAAAAGAGCTGGAGTTAGCTTTCCTGAAATTTGTATAAATTCCCAAGATATTTTCAAAGTGTGAGGATGTAACAGAATAAATTAGTTCTAGATGTTTTATTGTTTGTGTTAAAGGATAAAAATGGGGTTAACGAATTTTTAATGGTGTGGTATCGTATGGTAAGAGTTGTAATTTGGTATGGGCAACTCCCACTGTTATACTGTAATATGGATGGTAGAAGTTTAAGCCAATTTTTGAACTGGAAAAAAAAGTAAGCTAACTTCCTCAACGATAATCCGAGGTAGTATAAAAGCCCTGCTAATATTTTAACCTCTATCGACTTTTTATTCCTTTTAAAAAGCTTCTCCTCTTCAATTCTCTTCTTTATAACATCTATCGTAAGCCTCATATTTTATTATTTTTTATCGATATATTGATAAAAATTTAACTTGACAGTCTCAGTTTTTAATATAACAATTTTATTTTTGATGGTTTTCTAAATGTTTTTCTAAGGCTCTACAGAATTTGGTGTGAAAATGCCAAACAGTCAAATATCAACTTTCCTACAAAACTATTTAAAAGTTTGGGTTGGACAAAAAATATACTCCAAATTCTAACCCCAAGTTTTAAAAGGATTAGGACTATAGTCTATTCTAATTTCGACTCCAAATTCAACTAACACGTGTGGAAATCTTTTTTCAAGCTCCTTCTTAATACTTCGTGCTAAATCAGACCTCTTTTTCAGAGAAAAGTACTTGTTTATAGTTTCAATCCGTATAATTACCAATTTGTTTAAAGGATCAATTTCACATTCTAAAGTATACTCTAATCTTGGATAATTCTTATTCAAATAATTTGAAACAAAACTTTCAATTTCTTCAAAAGTTCGAGAATATCTCCCTATTTTCGGCCATAATACCAACCACATTATAAATTTTTTAAGATCGTTTTTAACTTTCCTTCTTTCTGAACTATCTAATAATGTAGATAACCCTCTCAATAAGAGTTCCAATAATAACAGAATGGTTATCGGCCATAGAAAAACAATACTAAAAAATTCAATATCAGGGTTAGGATGTGGAGATAGTACAGGACAAAATAAGAGCAATAACCAAACAATAATTGCTACAATAATAAAACCAATCACTATCAATACCTTTATCCACTTCCAAAATCTTATAACCAAATAAAAAACTCCTCCAAAAAATACTATTACAATAACATAACTTAATATATTTAAAATTTGATATATTAATTCACTTGACATTGGGTTCACCATTAAATTGTTGCTAAGGAAGTTCCAAGCTTTAGCTCGGAGAGGATGTCAGCGTTAATTGTTGTTTTTTATATTCTTTTAAGTTAAGAAAAGGAACTATTAAAATTAAGCTTGTTGTAGATTTTTTATTCTTTTTATTTTACCACTTCATATTTATCAATTTAAATCTATCCTTTTCTAACTCTCTTCTAAAGTGTATAATTGTCCGGAAATTTTTAACCAGTGTTGGACTTTGGAATGAAAGTCCAACATTATTACATACAGTAACATTTCAAGGTCACGTTGGAGATGCCATTGTCTGACATTATGCCAAAATGTCAATACTCTCCCAGTATAAGCATAACCCCAATCAAAAAAGGTTACCCTTAATTACTTATCTTACAAAAGTGTCTGCCTAATTCACAAACTCGGTAATCACAATCACCATAGCAGTGGCATATAATGCTTGTAATAAAAGGTTTTAAATGCCACTGTTATTATTAATAAAGTTAAAATAGTGCTTTTTTAAGTGGTAAAAACCTCCCCACTTCCAATTAAACCATACAATATATAAATAGTGAATTGACTTTGAAGACAATTCACTATTTATATACTACGAGGGCTTATAGGGAGCGTATAGTCTTCTAACCCATCTTAAACTTTGTTAGTATTCCCTCTCACTTATTAAAATTATTTTTAAAGTATTAAGTATCCTAAGACTAAACTTAGAATTATTACCAGTAAGATATTGTATTTCCTATATAGTGCTAAAAAGGATATTATGCCTATTATCATCGCAGGTAATGTCCAATCTATTGAAAGTGCAAATCTTATAGTTACAGCTACCATTAAACCAACAAATGATACTAATATACTATGAAATACATTTTTAAAAACTGGATTATTCTTTAAACTATCAAATATTGGTGCAGTAGATAATAATATTATAAACGACGGTGTAAAAACGCTTATAGTGGATACAATGCTTCCAATAAGACCACCAACTAAATAACCAACAAAAGTGGCAGTTATTACAATAGGTCCCGGTGTTATTTGACCCAATGCAATACCATCCATAAAAGTCTTAGCATCTATCAACTTATGAACATCTACAACCTCATGTAGCATAAATGGCACAGAGCCATATCCACCACCAAAGGCAAAAACATCCACCTTCATCATAAGTATTGAAAGTGAGAACAAGCTTGGATTAATCATCCACAGTGATAAATTAAATAAAACAACGCCTAATAAAATATAAGACACATATTTGTATATCTTTAATTTTTCCCTTGATATACTTATTTTAAATGATAGTTTTGTAAGATTATTCCGATATATTAAAAATCCTATGATTATAGCAATAAAAATAACTATAAATGGACTAAACTTTAAAATAAACAGAAATGCCGCTACTGAAAGTAAAAATATATCTCTTATACTCTTAACACTCTTTTTACCAAAATTCAATGTTCCATTAGCGGCTAATGATACAACCACAATCCTTAACGCCTCGAAAACTGAAACAGTTTCAGGCATAGATTTAAGATGGAGATAAACAATCGTTAAAAACAACATCATAAAAAATGCTGGCAATACGTATGCTATAAAAGCTGCAAAAGCCCCTGCAATCCCTCTAATAGAAAGCCCAACATACGCTGCAACTTGCATTACAGAAGCCCCTGGAATTATTTGCGATAAAGCCACCCCATTGTTAAAACTTTTTTCATCCATCCACTTTTTCCTATCTACAACCATCTCCCTAACATAGGCAATTGCCGTTGGTCCCCCAAAAGCTATTAATCCAAGCTTTAAAAAAGAGACAAAAATATCCAAAGTAGATGGCTTATAATCATTATAATTTGTCATAAGTCCCACCAAAATACAACTAATTAATTATTAAATACTCACACCTAATAAAGGTTGGGGGTAAAACCGTGTTTGTTTTTCACTACATATACTTATGAATTGACTTCAAAATCAATTCACCATTTTATATAGTAAGCCCTTAAAGTGGGAGTATAAAGAATTAACACTATGCCAAAATGTCAAGCCCTCTCCAAATATAAGCATAAATATAACCAAAAAAGTGCTACCCTTAATTACTTATCCTACAAAACTGCCTGCCGATTTTGTAAAACTGGCAATACTCTACCTAATAACAGTGGTATAGGACCTACAATAAAGGCCTAAAAACAGTGGCACAGTATAGTGCTAAAGACTATGAAACACTGCCATTGTTACAATAAAGCCAAAATAATGCTTTTTTTAGTGTTAAAAACACTCACATTTCCTATAACAGTGGCATTTTTTACTTCGAAATTTTCTAACCTTGACTGAACTTTGTTTGGAAAGTTCAGCATAGTAACAACACACCAGTTTATATAGACGTCTCAAAAAATAGAAGGCAAAAATAAAGCTTAGATAGTTATAACAACGTCTTTATTGCATTCCATATCAAAAATTATTGTGGTTTTAAAATTCCTTTTTGTGGATTTAAGAACAATATATTTTTTTTAACTAAGAATACCCTAATTTTTTTAGGTATTTTTATATCCTCAATTTCATAATTTTCTTTGAATATTCTCAATGCATTAATTATTTCCTTATAAAACTCTTTGTCCTCTTCCTCAACATCATCTAAGAAGTATTTTAATTTTTGAACTTCATCCCCAAGCAATTCCTCTAAAATCTCTCTCAAATCCTTAAACTTACTTTCTTCAACAACATACTTAATATCCTTTGCCTTTCCTCCAACATAGTTATAAATTAGCTCTTTATCATCATTAGTTAAGTTAATACTATTCTTTATTGCTAAAAAGTCTATAAATTTTAAGGCAGTTTCTTTATCAAAATCATCCACTAATAAATATTTTGCTCTACCCTCCAACTCTCCAGTATTATAAACATACTCTATAAATAAGCTGTCAGAAGATAAACAAAAAACATGGCATAAGTGTTGTTCTTTTGTTAGAGAGACCAAAAACTGAAACAATTCTTTTAATAAATATTTCTGTCCGTTTAAAACAACATCCTTAATCATCTGCAATTCATCAAATATTAAAACTGGCTTTTTCCCACTCTTTTTAACAGCTAATAATAAACTGTTTAAATACTGGAAGGCGTCATTTATCTTTTCTTCGAACAACTTATCAAACTCTACCTCTGGTATTGGAATGCCAGTTAAAATCTTAACTCCCTTGGTTATTAGATTTAAAACTTCATTTTTATCTTTTATTTTTTCAAAGAAATCATCCTTTTTAGTAGTGAAAATTGCCTCGATAAATTCCCTCTTTTCTGAAATTAGATAAGTTCTAAAGTTGATATAGAAAACTTTGTAATCCTCACTTAGCCTATTTTCTATGATATGCCTTATTAGGGTTGATTTTCCACTGTTTAATGGGCCGTAGATGAAATAAATATCATCCGGCTCTCTATTCAAAATTCGAAGTATTTCGTTAATTTCCTTTTCTCTGTTGAAGAATCTCATAATATCACCAATTAAAAATAATAAAACCAAATTATTTAAAAGTTTGTATCTTTATTTTCAAATTTTACCATTAGTTGTCTGAGATTGCCAGTTTAACTTTATCAATAATATTGCTAACAGAATAGTAAAATGGGGGTTTATGAATAGTAGCTTAAGGGAGAGAATCGTAGAAAAGGGACATTCATTGATGGAAAGTAAAAAAAGTATTCTATTATACTATGTTTTGAAATTTACGATCTACCACTGAATTGACTTTAAAGTCAATTCACGATTTATGGAAATAGTGAAACAGTGTTAGAATAAAACAAAAATGGTATAAACTTACTTTAGAGCTAGTTTTACGTCTTCGACTTTTACTGTTTTTCTCTTTGCATGTTTGGCTAAATCAACAGCCTCTTTTGCAATGTCCAAAGCTAAATCCCCTATAGCCTCAGCAAAGTATTCTGCTGCAGCCCTACTAGCCCTCTCAGCACCAGCCTTTTTTAATAATC
>Ga0256843_1000452_pt1 | contig 35191 bp, 30 predicted proteins | sample AlvinellametaG_FD_191572 | JGI IMG/M metagenome (GOLD analysis project Ga0256843, IMG submission 191572) | Pompeii worm associated microbial communities from hydrothermal vent at the East Pacific Rise, Pacific Ocean - Alvinella | ecosystem: Host-associated > Annelida > Integument > Unclassified ...
CGATTATTTCTTGATTAAACATTGCAGGAATATAAAGATTAAAAAACACATTTTTATGATAACTAACCAAAAATTAAGAATATTAATCACATAAATAATATAAGATGATTTATTTATAAAAAATGTAAATAATTTAATAAAGTTTTAATGATTTATTAATTAAAATAGAACTTTATATGAAAAAATTAAGAGAGGAGTAACAATAAATGTTAAAAAGAAAGTATATTTTATCAGCTGTAGTCTCACTGCTTTTAGTAGGCTGTAGCAATGGGGATAATTATGCAAGTATGGATGTAAACTCATCAGCTTCAACACCTGATAATAATGGAAGCAATGAAAATAATCAAGATATAAAAACTTCTATTGTGTCTGGAAAAGTAATTGATGGATATATAAAAAATGCTAATGTCTGCTTGGACTTAAATAATAATAATAGTTGTGATGAGGATGAGCCTTCGACAAAAACAGACAATAATGGAAATTTTGAGTTTGAAATAGCCCAAAGTGGTACAATTTTGGCTTATGGTGGAGTAGACTTAAGTACTAGATTACCTTTTGAAGGTGTTTTAAAAGCTCCTAGTGATTCAAAAAATATAACGCCACTTACAACCCTTTTAAATGAGCTAATTAGCAACGGTAAAAGTAAAGATGAAGCTCTTAATGATATAGCAATGATTTTAGATATCGATAAAAAATCTATAGAAGAGGATCCTATTGTTAAACTAATAGATAGGGATGATACACTTCTTAAAGCTAATCTGAAATTAGAAAAGACTATTGAAGCTTTATCTAATACAAAGGATGATTTTCTTAAGACTTTAGAAAATATTGCAAAAGTTATTAATAATAAAAAGGCTAATAGCTTCGAAGATCTAATCGATGGGATAGTAAAAGATGAAACAAGAAAAGAGTCTCTAAAAGAGATTACAAAGTTTATTGATTCTGCTCAATTAGACGAAGAAAATCATGATGATTTAGCCACTATTTTAGAATATGTTAAAAATAAAGTGAAAAATGGTGAAAAGGTTTCATCTCAAGATTTAGAGAAAAATTTAAGTAGTTGTCAAATTGATCCTAACTTGGATGATAGTACTTTTGTAGATACTCCGCCAAATGGAGGGGAAAATATAAACTACTTTACTATTGGAGAGAGCGTCAGTGATATTGAAGCCGCATTTAATTATGCTAGAAGCTTTGACTCTACAGTAAATGGTAAAAAATTATCTCTACCTTCTCAAGATATCTGGAATAAAATGGCTAAAGAAGAGAGAGCTTTATATATTTTAAATAGAGAAAGAGTTGATAGAGGTCTAAAACCTTTTGAAGGTGTTTTTGAGATGAATCAAGCGTTAAAGGATATGAGACCCAAAAATCCAAAAACTTTAGCTGATGTTGCTCAAGGCTACACTAATTTACTTTATAATAGTACAACTCTAAGTCATACTTTAGATGGTTCTCCTAGTGATAGAATAGAAAGAGTCTCATCAGTCAAAAATCATAAAGAGTTTATTCCTTATAATGAAAGTCTTTATGCTGAAGGAAATAGTTTCAAATTAAGCTCTATTCCTCTAGTAAAAGCTATTTATAATTGGATCTATGCTGATGCAAATGTAGCAGAAGGAAAACCTTGGGGACATAGGGCTATGTGTTTAATGAGAGTTGATAATGATGATTTTGGGGTAAAAGGAGCAGAAGGTTTACTCGCTTTTGGTCTAAAACAAGGTGATAGCTCCAAAATCTATCCAAATTTTCAAACATCAATTGTAACATTAAATGCAATTAATCCTCTAGCTAGTTTTAGTGGGAATTATAAAAAGAGTAAACTCTGCTACGGTGAAAATAGTTTAGATGATAGATTTATTAGAGAGAAAGGTTTAATTGAAGATACAAAAACCTCTTTAATCTGGCAAGATATAGATCTTTCACAGGGAGATTTAACTCAAGCAAAAGAGTATTGTGAGAAGTTAACCCTTGCTGGATTTGATGATTGGAGATTGCCAAAAACTACAGAATTAGCAAATTTTTATAAAGATACTTTGGATGCTGGAGTAACACCAAATCTAAGTCAAATAAATATTACAAAAATGAGCGCTGATGGCGGTTTTATATTGACTGCTGAAGGTGCTAAAAAATATGGAATGACTTTAGCTAGTATTACGAATGATTTTCCTTCTACATCAATTGGTGATATAAGATGTGTAAGAGGAGAAGATACTTCAGTCACAGATGCTACAGACTCATCTGCAACTGAAGAAAATTTAGTAGTAGATAGTTCAAGAGATGTGGTAATTGACAATTCCCAAGATCTTATGTTTGAAAACAATTCAGCTATTGCTGGAAGATTCAATATTGAATATGGGAAAATAGCTTGTAACAATTTAACACTTGGGGATTTTACAGATTGGAGATTACCAACTCCTACAGAGCTTAGTACTTTTCATAAAAATGCTTTTAGCGAAAGTATCACTTTACAATATAGCTCTAGCTACTGTACCTATGAAGTAACTAATGATGGTGCAGGCAATAGTTATAAGGCTGTAAGAGTTCAAACTTCAGATGATAATTATCAAATAGGAGATATTGTTACATTTGGATCACCTGCTGGGGTAAGATGTGTTAGAGTTAATGCGTCTCAAGATAATGGTGTAGATACTGAACCTCCTGCTAGAGTAGCAGTTGATTATGCAGGAAGTGATAAGATAGATATAGCTTTAAGAGATGAGGATCAATTAGAGTCTCTTACTTATGTTCAGATAGACTATGATTGTGATGATAGTGATAGTAGTCACATTACTTGTAAAGATTTTAGCCTCACATTTACTGGAGAAGCAGGATCGAAGCTGTATGCCTTGGAGAGTGATGGTTCACTCCCAGATCAAGAGATTGGTACACTCAATGATAATGGAGAGTTAACTATTGATTTTGAGGATAGTCAAAGAGATTATGATGAGGGTATCAATACAAAAGAGGGGCATTTTTATGATCAGCTTGGTAGTTTTGTGCTAGTGGATGAAGCAGGTAATATTTCCAGAATAAATAGGGTTTTTGTTGAGTTTTTTGTTCAAGAGTAATAAAGCTTAAAATTATTTATCCTCTCCCTTTTTTTGGGAGGGAGAAAAAATAAAAGAGACTCTTATTTTCTCATCGTCTCCTTTAGTCTTTAATATTATTTATTTCTGTTTTAGTTTTAGGGATTTTGTTCAAGATAAAGTATAATTAGCGCTCTAGATTGAACTCAAACTAGTAACCTAATAATATAGCTCTAATCTTCAAAAGAGTTACAAAAAAGAGGAGCTTCCAAACTCAAAAAGCTACAAAAAAGACTTTTTGTATAAAGTATCAACTAAGATAATAAACAAAAACGAACTTATCACTATTGAATCACTTGTAGAAAAAGTATAATTAAAAATAAATCGAAGATGTGCAATGCTTGTGAGTATATTAAAGAAAATTTGAAACTATTAGATAGAATTGTAACTTCTAAAGGATGTAAAACTGTAATAGCTTTAATTAACTAATATATGTCACTTTGAAGTAGGAAGTTATCCAGTTCACAGGCTGAAGAATATCACAATCTGATGAAAATAGATTCAAATTTGAGGAGGATATATTGAAAACCTTTTTTATGATAATTTTGCTTCTAGCAAATCTAGAAGCTAGGACGCTAGCAGAGATTGCACTAGACCAGCTCTGCTCCAAAAAGATAGAATCAAACTCATGCTCTTGTAAAAATATTAACTTAAGAGTCGAAAATCGTGATGTAGGAGAGTTTTCAATTCTTAACTCTTACACAGGAAGCTTTAGTAGCAAAACTGCAAAGGAGGCTGTCTTAAGGAGTGTCGGGTGTGAGGGACATTTTGATATTGATGAAAATGACAATTTGATTCCTGTAAATTACAAAGGCTATCTATTTATGAGAAAAGTAGACTCTCGGTGGAAGCTCGTAAGTTATAGAGCTTTTGATTTGGGAGATGAGTGTTTTAAAACCAAGGTCAAAAGCAAAGATGCCCTGCTTTGTAAACAAAACTATGACAGTATGGAGCTATCAATTAGTAGAATTTTGCTCTATACATTTAGCAGAAATGGGACAATCTACACAAAAGTCATCTATAGTGGAAGTGAGCAAAAAGATGAAGATGGTAGAATCAAAAGCTGGAGCTTTAAGGATTTAGATGGTGATGGCAAAAAAGATATAAAAGTAATAACAAAAGAGTCCAAAGTACTGACATTTGTAAGAGAAGGAGATGATTTTGTCAAAAAAAGCGTCTTGCAAAAGAGACCAACTCCAACCAAACAGAGCAGACCCAAAAATCCAGAGCCTAGACCATATTCTCAAAGAGATGATTACCCAAACAATTATGGAAAAGACCAAGAGAGACAAGGAAGAGGTCATCATCGCAGATGCGTAAGAGAGGATATGTTTAAGGAGGGTTCTTTTAGTTTTAAGATACCAGATGGATTTTGTAAATTAGAAGATAAACTCTACAAGTATAAAAAAGGTAGAGCTATGCTACATATTATCCTCAAACCTTACAGAGGAAGTTTGAGTAGATACTACAGAGATGAGGTTCGAAGGATTCACAGAGCTGGTATCAAAATCCCATACAAAGTACTTAGGTCAAAAAAGGGGTGGTTTGTAGTCTCATACTTCAATCCTCAAGGGCGCATCGTCTATGAAAAAATGACTCTACAAGGTGGGCATATATTCGGATATAAGCTTGTCTATCCAAAAAGATTAAAAAGTGAATTAGACCCACTTTTGATTCCTATGAATAGATCTTTAAAATATACTCCGCCACGCCCACGTACACACCATCCAAGAGGTGGAGAGTATGGTAGAGGCTTTGGTAGATTCAGATGTGAAAGAATATTTAGAAGATGCTCATTCAACTGTGAAGGTAGAGGTGATGAGTGTCTATATTATTGTGAAAGAAGAAGAGATTTTTGTTATCAAAAAACGAGAGAGATGAATAGAAATAGAGATTTTAGGTATTAAGTAGCTGGTGGACCCTACCGGGTTCGAACCGGTGACCTCTTCGCTGCCAGCGAAGCGCTCTCCCAGCTGAGCTAAGGGCCCTTTTGAGGCGGTATTCTAGCAAAATAACCTTAAAATCAAATTTCAAAAAAATCTCTTTATCTTTATTTTTTAAGTAGCCAAACTTATGTTAAAATTTTAAACATTAATCAACTTAAAAAAAGGAAAATTATGGATATTTCAAAGATTGGTCACGGTAGCAATCCAGATGGAGTAAAAGCTATAATTGAAGTGCCTTATGGTTCAAATGTAAAGTATGAATTGGATAAAGAGAGTGGAGCAGTAGAAGTCGATAGAGTAATGTACTCTGCTATGTTTTATCCTGCTAATTACGGTTTTGTAGCTAATACTCTCTCTGATGATGGAGATCCTGCAGATATTTTGGTTTTAGGAGAATATCCTCTATTTCCTGGATGTTTTATCAAGTGTAGATTAATTGGTGTTTTATTGATGGAAGATGAGAGTGGAATTGACGAGAAGCTTTTGGCTGTTCCAGCAGAAAAGATTGATCCAGCTTTTAAAGCTATCCAAGATATTTCAGACTTGCCAGAGCATACACTTGCAAAAATCAAAAACTTCTTTGAGACTTACAAGATGCTTGAGCCAAATAAATGGGTAAAAGTGACAGGTTTCAAAGGTAAGAAAGAGGCTACAGATATTTTGGCAAAAGCCATCGAAAACTATAAAAAAGATTAATTTCTTCTAGATTCAAAGCTCACACAAAGACAAATCAAGAAGATTTGTCTTTTATCAATTTTACTTAATAGATTTAGCAGTTTTGTCTATCAAACTCCTCTAAATAATATCTCATCTCATTTTCTCTAAGGATTTTAATAGTATTTGTAGAACCACTTCTTCCAGCATGGTCTCCAGCAGTTAATACATAACCACTTTTGAGATTGAAGATTTCTCTTGCTATGCCTTCGTGGATAGCAATCGAGATTGTCTCATGCAGATGACAACCAGCTGGAATTATAAAAAGAGGTCTTACCCCCCAAACTAAAGTAAGCTTTCTTAATATCTTTTCGTCGTGTGTAATTGCATAAATCGGTTTTGATGAGCGGTATCTTGAGATTTTTTTAGCAGAGCCTCCAGAAGTAGTAATTGATAAAATCGCTTCCAAGTCCATATTGTGGACAAGGTTGACAGCAGATTCATCAATCACATCCATCTCATCAAAGTATGGTAATTTGCCAATCTTAAAATAGTCATAAAACTTTTCAGCCTCCTTGATGGTATTTGTCATCGTCTCTACTGTTTCGACTGGGAAATCTCCAATTGCACTCTCTTCTGAGAGCATCAAAGCATCTGAACCATCTAGCACCGCATTTGCTACATCTGAGATTTCAGCTCTTGTAGCACGGTCTGCTTGGGTCATAGAAAGTAACATCTGCGTAGCTGTAATTACAGGTTTTCCTGCTTCATTGCACTTTTGAATCAAACTCTTTTGAATCTCTGGAACTCGATAATAAGGTACTTCTATCCCCAAATCTCCTCTTGCTACCATTATGCCATCACTGACTCTTAAAATCTCATCAAAACTCTCTAGAGCCTCAAACTTTTCAATCTTGGCAATAAGAGATTGAGTCCCACCAAAACCTTTGACAATCTCTCTAGCATAAATCATATCATCAGAACTCTGTACAAAACTAATTGCCATAAAATCTACACCATTTTCCACTCCCCACTTAATATCTTCAATATCTTTTTTTGTAAAAATATCAAGTTCAAGTCTGGTATTTGGAAAGTTTACACCTTTTTTTGGAGAAAGTATTCCACCTGTTAAGACTTTTGCCTTAAAAAAGCTATCTCCAACTTCAACAATCTCAGCGCAAATGATTCCATCATAAAGGAAAATTTGCTCTTTTACTTTGACTTTATCTATGATTTCTGGATGGTTTAATGAAACTCTTAAATAATTTGCCTCTACAAAATCACCTATAATTTTTTCCTTGACAAACTCAATAATATCACCTTCAGAAAGCCCTACTTTATGTACCAAATCTCCGATTCTTACCTTTGGTCCACTAATATCTTGGAGTATGCCGATGTGAAGTCCAAGTTTTTTGGAGACTTTTTTTATATTTTCTAGTGATTTTTTATGATAATCATAGTCCCCGTGACTGAAATTGAGCCTAAAAACATTTACACCAGCTTTTATCATCTGCTCCAAAACTATCTCATCTTGGGAGCTAGGTCCAACAGTTGCTACTATTTTTGTATGTTTACTCATCTTTTTGCTCCTTTTTATCTTTCAAATCCAATCTATTCCCCTCATTGTCAAACTTTCTCTGAAAATTGCCTCTGACAATAGCAAAAGTCATCCAAGCAAAAAAAATCATTGCAATTATGTAAAAAATATCACCCATTTTCATTTTATTCCTTTTTCATAACTGAAAACTTAGAGCAAATAGCCTGCCCATTAATTTAATATACTATTTAAAATTTCAAGAAGTGGAGAGTAACTAAAAAGCCAAATGCTAAAAGCAAAAAGCCCAACTTATTAAACCTTTCAGCCTTTTGCTTTTCGCTTTATGCTCTTTGCTCTTCGCTCTCAGCCCTTAGATAAAAAAGCTCTAAGCTCCCAGCTTCCAGCTCTCTGCTAAAATAAAACAAAAGTTTACCATAGAAAAAGGATACAAATGAGAAGTGATGAGATAAAAAAGGGTTACTCTAGAGCACCACACAGAAGTCTTCTAAGAGCTACAGGTCTAAAAGAGGAGGATTTTGATAAGCCGTTTATCGGGGTTGCAAACTCTTATACAGATATGATTCCAGGGCATTTTTTCTTGGATAAGGTTGCTAAGATTATCAAAGATGAAATTAGAGCAAATGGTTGTGTGCCGTTTGAGTTTAACTCAATTGGTGTCGATGATGGAATTGCGATGGGACACGATGGAATGCTCTACTCACTTCCTAGTCGTGAGATTATTGCAAACTCGATTGAGACGATGATGAACGCCCATAAACTCGATGCTATGATTGCAATTCCAAACTGCGATAAAATCGTCCCAGGTATGATTATGGGGGCTTTGAGGGTAAATGTGCCAACAGTTTTTGTAAGTGGTGGACCAATGGCTGCTGGTCATTTAAGCGATGGTACTCCAATCGATTTAGCAACTGTCTTTGAGGGGGTCGGTGAGTATGAAGCTGGAAATATTGACCTAGAAAAACTTAATGAAATCGAGTGTAACGCCTGTCCTAGTGGTGGGAGCTGTAGCGGAATGTTTACTGCAAACTCTATGAATACTCTGATGGAGGCGATGGGGATTGCACTTCCGGGAAATGGTACGATTTTGGCACTTACTCCAGAGAGGGAGGAGCTTTATAGAAGAGCAGCAAGAAGGATTTGTGAGATTGCAAAGAGCAAAAATCCGGAGCAGTTTAACCTACGAAATATCCTAAACGAAAAGGCTGTAAACAACGCTTTTGCTGTCGATATGGCGATGGGTGGAAGCTCAAATACTGTTTTGCATATGTTAGCGATTGCAAATGAGGCTGATGTAGATTTTGATATTGCTAAAATCAATGAGATTAGTAGAAATGTGGAGCATATTGCAAAAATCTCTCCAAGTCTGACGACTGTCCATATGGAGGATATTAATAAAGCTGGTGGAGTCTCTGCGGTAATGAAAGAGATGACAAAGAGAGAAAATTCAATCCTAACTGACAACCTAACAATCACAGGCGAGAGCCTTTTTGAGAGGATTGCTGATGCGAAGATTTTGGATGAGGAGATTATTCACCCACTAGAAAACCCTTACTCAAAGGTTGGGGGCTTGGCAATACTATTTGGAAATTTAGCAGAGCAGGGAGCTGTAATTAAGACTGCCGGAATTATTGGAGAGAGGAGCTTCAAAGGTAAGGCAGTCTGCTTCAACTCTCAAGATGACGCAATTGCTGGAATTACTAGCGGAAAGGTAAAAGCTGGTGATGTGGTAGTGCTACGATATGAAGGACCAAAAGGAGGTCCTGGAATGCAAGAGATGCTAAGTCCTACTAGCCTGATTATGGGAATGGGACTAGGTGATAGTGTAGCTCTAATTACTGATGGTAGATTTAGTGGAGCAACGAGGGGATTAAGCATCGGTCATGTCAGCCCAGAAGCAGCAGAAGGTGGTATAATTGGACTTGTCGAAGATGGAGATGAGATTTTTATTGATGTAGATAAGTATGAAATCACTCTAAATGTCGATGAGGTAGAGCTAGAAAAACGAAGAGCCAACTTCAAACCAATCAAAAAAGAGCTTAATAGTAGATGGCTAAAGCAGTATCGAGCTTTGGTAACAAATGCTAGTCGTGGTGGAGTGCTAGAGGCTGAGTAGTTTTTTGGCTAGGAGCTAGAGGTATGAGAGATAATTTTCTCTCTTTGCTCCTGCTTATGATTTATAATGTCTCTAAGAGATTTGAGCATAGTTCAAAGCGATTATGAGTCATCAAATGTACCTTTGGATGCACTCTCATAATCTCTTTTAAAATCTCTTGAGAGAGTCTAAAACCGACCTCATACTCCTTTTGTGGACTATCCATACCTGCTAAATCCATCTCTTCAATTATGCTTTTTGGGACTGTAATACCTGGGACTTTGTCAGCAATAAAATTGACAGTTTTAGCTCTGACTACAGGAAACTGTCCAAAAATCAAGACTGCCTCTTTGGCTGTAGCTCTAATGCTTTTGTATTTTGCTTCTTCAAAAATCTCTAGTAGTTCTTTTGCATTTTTGATATCAAATACAGGCTGAGTAATTATTGCTCTTGCTCCATAATTTAACTTTTTTAAAATTCTTTTGGAGAGACTTCTCATATCCTTTGAGTATGAGTTGCTCACAGCAAAAGGGTAGATTGGTTTTGGAGCAGGAGAGAGAGGTTTGTTTGAGTAGTCAAGTCCATTATTTAGACGGTAAATAATACTAAGAAGTAGAGTCGAATCTCTCTCTAAAACACCTTTGACTTCTGGTTGGTCGCTGAGTTTGGCTGGGTCACCAGTAAGAGCCAAGATAATCCGAATATCAAAATCATTTGCCCCAAGCAAAGATGACTGTAAGGAGAGCTTATTTCTATCTCTCATACTCATTGTAGCAATGACGGGCTTTTGAAAACTATTTTGTAACTTAATTGCACTCAAAATTGCTGACATTTTCAATTTTGCTAGGGGATTATCTGTGACTGAAAATCCATCAGCATACTTTAGTACCCCTGAATCTTTTATATCTTTTAATACACCATCCATCGATGCACCGTGAGGAGGTGTCACTTCGATTGTGACAAATCTCTGGTTACTTTGGAGCTTTTGACAAAACTTTTCAAACATTTACTCTCTCTTTTTTTTGCTATAATTTTAACAAAATTTCAATATTAGTTCTCTCTTTTTAGTAAGAGAAAGTGCTTTGTAAGGATTTTGATGAAACTTGCTGTATTTGATTTTGACTCTACGCTTATGGATGGTGAGACGATTGACTTTTTAGCATCTGAGCTGGGTTTAGAAGAAGAGGTTGCAAAAATTACAGAAGAAGCGATGAGTGGGAGACTGGACTTTTTTAAATCTCTTCAAGCTAGAGTTGCTCTTTTGGAGGGATTACCACTAGTTAGAGTCCAAGAGATTTGTCACTCTCTACCTCTGATGAATGGAGCATCAAAGACAGTAACAGAGTTAAAAAAGATGAATTACAAAGTAGTCTGTTTTTCTGGAGGTTTTAGAGAAGCTACTAAATATTTTGCTGATGTTTTGGGTCTTGATGCTGATTTTGCTAATATTTTACACCACGAAAATGGAATACTCACCGGTAAAGTTGGTGGAGAGATGATGTTTGGAGAGTCTAAAGGGTTGATGATTGTACGTCTTCAAAAACTCCTAGGAATTGACCAAAAAGATACTTTAGTAGTCGGAGATGGAGCAAATGACCTTAGTATGTTTGCTCACGCTTCTACTAAAATAGCCTTTTGTGCCAAAGATATTCTCAAGCAAGCTTCTACTCATACAATTGAGGAGAAAGATTTAACAAAAGTTTTGGAGATAGCCTCCACTATTAAGCATTAGAGATTAGATTTTGAATCTCAAAGAGTGTAAAATATCAAATCTCATCAAGCAGATAAGAGAGTATAAGTTTGAACTACTCAAAGGAAACCTTCTAGCACTTTTTGCTACATCAATTAGTGTGATGGTACCTCTTTTTATTCCTTTATTAGTAGATGCTCTTCTACTTGGCAAGGAGTCAAAACTTTTAGACTGGGTCTCAACGAATATCACTACGATGAGTAGTGTTGGTTATATATTTTTCTTCTTGGCAGTAGTACTTATTTTACGGGGGATAGGTTTTTGGTTAAATACGCTACAGGTCAAGACATTTTTAAAAATTTCAAAAAGTATTACCTACAAAATCAGAGAAGAAGCTATAAATCATCTTAAAAAAGTCTCACTAAAAGAGTATGAGACCTCATCAACTTCTGCTATTGCTTCCAAATTAATTAGTGATTTAAATACTATAGACTCCTTTTTGGGGACTACTGTAAGCAAACTTATTATCTCTTTTTTGACTATACTATTTACAGCCATCATTTTAATTATCATTGAGTGGAAATTGGCACTTTTTATACTAATTACCAATCCGATAGTGGTATTTTTTACAGTTAAACTTGCAAGAGGTGTAGGTAAACTAAAAAGAGCTGAAAATCTCTCAATCCAAAATTTCCAGTCATCACTAGTTGAGACTCTTGATTTGATTCATCAGATAAAAGCTTCAAACAAAGAGGAGTATTTTTTTAGCAAAGTCTTAGCCCAAGCCAAAGATTTGAAAGAGAAATCAATCGAGTTTAGCTTCAAAAGTGATAGAGCAATTCGCTTCTCATTTTTGGTCTTTTTGAGTGGTTATGAACTCTTTAGAAGTGTCAGTATTTTGGTAGTTTTTTATGGAGATTTGAGTGTAGGATTGATGTTGGCAGTTTTTGGTTATCTCTGGATAATGATGACGCCAACCCAAGAGTTGATTGGATTTCAATACTCTCTTGCAAATGCCAAAACATCTTGTAAAAGAGTAGGAGAAATCTTTGAGATGGAGACAGAATCTAAAGTCGAATCCAATCTTAATCCATTTAAAGCAAAAGAGGCTGTCGAGGTGGAGCTAAAAGATGTGAGCTTCGGGTATTTCGATGATAAAATGGTTTTAAAAAATATCAATATGAAGATTGAAGCTGGCTCAAAAGTGGCAATTGTAGGACCTAGTGGAAGTGGTAAGACGACTCTTGCAAATTTGATTGTGGGTTTTTATCAGCTAAAGTATGGGGATATATTTTATAATCAAGTCTCAATTAAAGAGACTCCTCTTAGTAAAATTAGAGAAAATATCTACTTGATTTTGCAAAATCCAAAACTTTTCAATGATACTTTGGAGTTTAATCTGACCCTAGGGAGAAAATATCCTAAGAGCAAAATCGAAGAGGCTATAAAAATTGCAAAGTTAGAGAGTGTCGTAGAATCTCTCAAAGATGGATTAAAGAGTCAAATTGGTATCGATGGTGTACGCTTAAGTGGCGGACAAAGGCAAAGAGTAGCAATTGCTAGGATGATTTTGATAAACCCAAAAATGGTAATTTTAGATGAATCAACTTCTGCTTTGGATACTCAAACTGAGCAAGAGCTTTTTTTGAATCTACAAGAGTGGCTTAGACCAAAAAGTGTAGTAACAATTGCCCACCGTCTTAGTACAATCCAAAATGCTGATTTTATCTATGTTTTGGAGGATGGTAGAGTGAGTGATTTTGGTAAACCCAAGGAGCTTTTCAAAAAAGAGCAAGGCTATTTTGGTAGAATGATTTGAAGTAAAGGAGATAGATGAAAATAGAAAAACTCCTCACAATATTTGGTAGAAAACCTGTTTTAGAAGCATTAAGTGATAATGATATCGAAGTCTTTAGATTGCATCTGAGTGACTCAAATAAAGAAACAAAAGAGCTGAAAAAGATTTTGCAACTTGCAAACAAAAAAGGAGTAGAGATTCTCTATCACTCAAAAAGAGAATTATCTTTTATCTCCAAAAACTCTAAGCAAGACCAAGGAGTTGCTCTTGATATTTTGATGAAAAACTTCATAACTCAAGAGCAGTTTCTAGAGAGCTTTGATGAGTTTAGACTCTTGGCCGTAGATGGAGTAACCAATCCGCAAAATCTAGGGCTAATCATTCGCTCTGCTACTGCTGGCAATATTGATGCTATAATTATTCCAAAAAGAGGAACAGCTTCACTTGTCTCATCTTTGACTATAAAAGCTTCAGCTGGGACTATTTTTAAGATACCAATCATTCAAACTCAAAGTTTAGTCAAAACTTTAAAACTCTTTAAAAAACACAGTACAAAAATCTATACTCTAGACTCCCACGCTCAAAAATCTTATAAACAGATGAGTTACGATAAAAAAGCCATATTTATTTTGGGTAATGAGTCTGTAGGAGTCTCAAAAGAGATAGAAACTCTTAGTGATGAATCCATTTCAATACCGATGAGACGGGGAGTAGAGTCTTTAAATGTGGCAATGAGTGCTACCTTGATATCATTTTTAGACTAATATTTATCTCTTTTTTTGTTGGCTTTTTTGGATTCTTCTTGGATTTTGGATGGTAGAGTGAGAGTTCTTTTTAAAAGCTCTAGTGGATAAGTAAGAGCTTCTCCTACTGGGCTAGCTTGAATATCTGGCTTTTTTAAGGTACCTTTTACTTTGACTCCAATTGTCATACTTTTATCATCCCCTAGCAAAATATATCCAATAATTGGAATAGAACCTATAAACTTTCCCATCTCCTTTGCAGTTTGAATTGCCAAATCCAAATTTAGCCTCTGGCTTTTGATATTTATTATCCCTTTTCCAGCAATACTTGAAGAGGTACCATCAAGCAAAAGAGTCTTAAGATGAAAAATATCTCTTCTTAAATCAAATTTGATTCTGCCTTTTTTTAGCTCAAAACCCTTGTCGCTAAAACCTGGATTGGTAAACGTAAGAATAGCAGGAATCGTATTAATAAAAGAGATCAAATCATTATAGCTTTTGAGCTTTTTTATCACTCCACCTTTTATCCAGATTGAACCTCTATAATTTTTTTTGTTATATCTTTTTATATTTATTTTATATTTTGTATTTTGTATCGGTCTATAGCCAAAAACCGAGTTTAGACTTCTATCATCTATATTTTTTGTGTATATTCTTTTGATTCCATAGTGGTCTAGTGTCACATCTACTCTATAACCATTCATAAAACATTTAAAATCTTTATTATTGCCGTAGAGATTTAGGATATACTTATCACATTTTAGAGTAAATTTTGGATAGAAAATTGCACTATTTTTACCTATGATTTTTAGGGTAAGCTTATCTTTATTTCTCCTTTTTCTTTTCCTAGAGGTTTTTTTATTGAGTTTTAGATTTTGTCTACTATTTAACTCCTTTAGATTTTTTAGCATCTTCTGCAAAAGAGTATTGTCTATATTTAGATTTTTTATTTTTAATAACTTTTTCCTAGAATCATAGATTACAGATTTACCACGACTAGCAAGCTTTAGACCCTTTTTTGTTACTTTCAAATCAAAACCCCATTTTTTTATAGATTTTCTTTTAATACAAAGAGGACAGTTTTTCCAGTAGATATTTCCATCGATATTGTAGACTCCATTTTTATTTATAATTTTTACATCACCTCCGCTAAAAAGCTTTAAAAAACCTCCACTATAATCTCTCCATAAAGAGAGCTTTTTTGTTTCAATCTCAAAATTATTTTTTTTGATTTTAATTTTTGTTTTCATTGTAGGTATTTTAATCTCTCTAGAATTTTTTTTCCAAGATATTGAAATGGGTATTTTTTTATTTTTGATTTTTAGATAACCCATTCCCAGAGGTAAGAAAAAAGATTTGACAAAAATATTAAAGTCGCCCTTTCTTTGGGTAATATCCAAGACTCCATCTACAATACCTGTGATATTTTTCAAAGAGATTTTCATCTTTTTTAGTTTAATAACTTTACCATCTACAACTATTCTTCCATAATTTACTTTGTATCTATTTTTTCCAAAAACTACAAAGCCATCTTTGATATCTATTGTCGAGTAGTAAGTGGCTCTTTTACCTTTTTGTAGAGGGATATCTATATCTAAAACACCAAAGGACTTACCACCTTCTTGCCGAATAGTCACAGGAATATTATAAGTATTTAGAATATGAATTAAAGTTTTATCCATAACTCCATTATAAAGAATATGAAGCTTCAGTTTTAGACTCTTTTTGTCATAAATATTTATCAGCTTTACCCAACTTCCACTAATTTCTCTATTTTGGTACTTTGGCTCACTAAAATCAAAATTTATTTGACCATTTTTAAGAATCATAACTGAGCCGTTGGATGTAATTTGAGGTAATTTACTATGAAATGTGACATTCAAGTCCTCCAAAGTAGCCATAGCCTCAATAGAATTTAAGATAGGTTTTACCCTTTTTCCTTCAATTTTTGCTCTCCCTTTTAGATAGATTAGTTTATATTTTTTTGCTCTGATTCTATTATAGAGCCACTCTTTTGTGATATAGTTCATCCTAAAAAGGTCTAAAAGCTTTTTTAAGCTTTCAACTTTTTTCGAATCCAACTCAAAATTCACGAGATTTTCTTGACTATTTATATCGACTTTATAACTCCCATTGATATCTGCTATTTTATATCTTCCTGTAAGATTTATATCGCCATTTGTCGTAGAGTAGGTTAGATTTCCATCAAGAGTCAATTTGTATTTTTTGAGGTAAAGGTTTGGATAGTTTATCAAAAATTTATCTGGTTTTTTTATCAACTTACCGCTAAATTCAAACTTCTCTCCTGCAAAGTGTAAAAGTCCACTATCTCGAAATGATGCTAAATAGTTATTACCCCTAAACTTGATACTCTCCAAAGATATATACTCAAAAAACTTTGAAATATCAATAACTCTATTTAGATACTTTTTGACCAAAACCACATTTGCAAGGAGTGGAGGTCTTTTTGTTAAATTTCTATCTTGGTTATATTTCTTTTTATTTTTAACTTTTTTAGATATATTTTCACTATTTTTACTAATTGATGAGACTTTTAGAGTGAATTTATCGTTGAGTTTAATATTTAGATTTTGTGCCTTGTAGCCCAAAAGCTCAATAGAACTCAGTGAAATACCACTCCTCAAACTTAAATAAAAAGAGAGCAAAATGAGAAGAGTAAACAAGAGAAGCCCAATTAAAAATTTTATCAATCTTTTTGAAAGCATATCTCTCCTGTTTATCTTTACCCTTTTTTACTACCTGCAGATTCCAGTTGTGAGTAAAAAAAATCTATATATTCCACAGCAAGGCAATATTATATCACATCTACAAAAACAAAATTACAGTGTAAGTTTTATAGATGAGATGCTTCTTAAACTCTTTCAAGAGCCAAAAAGGGGTTGGATTTATCTTGGTAAAATGGAGTTTAATCGATTAGAATTTCTAAAGATTTTGGGTTCTAGCAGGGGAAGATATAAAATTATCAAACTAATTCCAGGGGAGACTACAGAGATTTTTCTAGAAAATATGGCAAAAGAGTTGGAGCTTGATTCTAAGAAGTTAAAAGATGCTTTCTACTCAAAGAGTCGTTTCAAAGAGGCTGGTATTTTGGCGGATAGTTACAATATTCCCACATCATATTCTGAACAAAAAGCTATCAACTATCTTCTAAATATTACGACAAAAAGATATAAATCTATCGCTAAAGAGTATGGGATTGAGTATGGTAGCAAAAAGTGGAAAGAGATTTTGGTGATTGCTTCTATCATCCAAAAAGAGGCCGCTAATAAAAAAGAGATGCCTCTAGTCTCATCTGTAATCTACAATCGTCTCAAAAAAAGGATGAGATTACAAATGGATGGAACTTTAAATTATGGTAAATACTCTCACATTAGAGTAACTCCCCAAAGAATAAAAGATGACAACTCCACTTATAACACTTACAAACATCGAGGACTACCAAAATATCCTGTCTGTAACGTTTCAACAAATGCTATAATTTCTGCAATCAAACCGGCAAAGACAGACTACTTGTACTTTATGAAAAATAGTAGAGGTGGTCACAACTTCACAAAAAGTTATAAAAAACATATCAAAAACATTAGAATAAGACAAAAAGAACAAAAAGATGAAAAAAATAAAAAGAGTCAAAAATAATACACCAAAGAGAGTCTCTTTGGTGTAACTAAGTTTAGGTTTATTATTTTACTTTTTGGGCAGATTCAATTAAATCTTTACCAATTAATTTTGGGTCATAGAATTTTGGATATATCTTCTCCATCGCTTTTTTCCATTTTGCAACTTGCTCAGGAGTCAAGACAGTAATCTCTAATTTACCACTTTTCTTAGCATACTCTTCTATTTTTGCAAACTGACTTTTGTCAAGTTCGATTGCCCACTCCCTCTCTTTTGCTGTTGCCTCTTTCATAGCTTGAGAGACTACTTTTTTCATATCATCTGGTAAAGAGTTCCAAAATTTTTTACTTACAACCACCAAATAACCTAAATAACCATGATTTGTAACACTCATATATTTTTGTACTTCATAGAATTTTTTGGTGTAAATATTTGAATTTGTATTCTCTTGTCCATCAATGACTCCTTGCTGAAGTGCTGAATATACTTCAGAAAATGGCATCACTTGAGGAATAGCATCCACAGCTTTGAACTGCTCTTCAAGTACCTTTGAACTCATAATTCTAAACTTTTGACCTTTTGCATCTTCTGGAGAGATTAAAGCTTTTTTAGAGCTTGTCATCTGCTTAAAAGCATTATCCCAAAAATCTAGAGCTACATAACCTTTTGCTGTGACCATATCTTTTAGCTTTTGACCCACTTCGCTATCTTGGACTCTGTGAAGATGATCAATATCTTTAAAAAGAAATGGCAAGTCAAAAAGTGCGAGCTGAGGTACAATTTTGCCAAATTTAGAAAATGATGGACACGCCATCTGGACAGAGTTTAGCTTTAGAGCTTTTAAGACTGCACTATCTTTGTAGAGCTGAGAATTTGGGTAGATTTGGACATCTATTTTTCCTTTACTTAGCTCTTCTACTCTCTTCTCAAAAAACTCTGCTGCTTTTCCTTTTGGAGTATTTGGACTAACTACATGTGAAAACTTAAGCACAAAATCAGCTCCTACAGCTGAAATACTCATAGCTACTGCTACACTAACTCCTAATAAAAGTTTTTTCATTCAAAATTTCAGCCCAAAACTTAAAAAGTGAGCCTACTTCCTCCTTTTTTAAGATATTTTAAGTATAGTTAAATTTGAATTTATTTTCAAGAGTATTGAGCAAAGAGAGCCTTCTCTTTTTAGCGGTGTTCCATAGTTGACGAACTCCCCATTGATAAATCAAGGGGATTCTGGCTTTAAAACGGAGATTGCCTTTTATTAAAGGTTTTACATCTCCTATGCCGAAGGTCGTCGTCCCAACCTTTTGTTTATTATACAATAATTACAAAAGATTTTCGGGAGTTTATCTCCCTTGAAAATCTTTTATCACCTTATATCCCTACGGCTCTTGTGCTTTAGCACTCTCTTTGAAAAAGCCAAGGGCTTTACGGCGAAAGTTGGTAAAATATAGCTAAATTAAAAATGTTTAAAGATAGATGTCTAACAGGAGGCTAAAGGTTCGATGGAATGCAAAGGAATTTTTATCTATTTTATAGGTTTTATTCTATTTTCTATTTGGGTTTTTAGTTTGATTCTAAATCTCTACATTGACTTGACAATTCCAAAAAAGTATGGAGACCTATTCAGAAGAGAGGAGGGATTTTCTGAAAACAAATTTATAAATAGATTATTTTTGATAGTTGTAATTCTTCTTATCTTCTATATTGCTATTTTACCATCTGGTTTATTTCTTTATAAATGTTTTTTAGGATAGAGTAATGATATTTTGGGAGGATGAGACTTTAGATATTAAGCCAGAAGAGGTTTGTATCGTATTTTTTTTGTATTATAACAAATATAAAAGTATCTCTTTTATACATAAAGATGAGTTAAAGATACCAGATATTCTTACAAAAAAAGAGATTATTCATTTTTTAGAATATTTTTCAGGTAAGGAGTTTGTCTGTAATGATTTGGAAAGAAGAGCCTTTGAAGGTTTTTGGGTAACTAGATTTGCTGGAGGTTCTAGCGCTATCTCTAAAATCCGTTATAGATTGTTTAAGAGATTCCAAATTAACTTGGAGTTTAAAAATTTAGGAAAAACATCTTTTGATGAGCTAAAAAAGGAGGTAATTGATATTTTAGAATTTTACAGAGGTTATGAAATGGCTTCTAAAGTTTTTTTTAAGACTAAAGAGATAAAAAAATATGATGAAATCATTTTCAAACTCAAACAGAGCAGAGACTACTCAGAGCTTATTCAAGCTTTTATTAAAAAATAACCACATCAGATTCATCAACAAATCTAAAATATCTTAAGCACTTTAGCTTTTAGAGCATATTTTGATATTTATGTTAAAATCTATCCTTAATATTGATATGAGATTTATTACTACAGAGGAAAAGTATGCGACACTTTTTGACACTACGGGATTTCACCAAAGATGAACTCCAAGAGATGATTGACTTGGCTCTTAAAATAAAAGAGCAGACAAAAAATGGGGAGTTTGTCCCATATTTAAAAAATCAAACTCTTGCAATGATTTTTGAGAAGAGTTCAACGAGGACTAGAGTAAGTTTTGAGACTGGTATCTATCAGCTTGGAGGTCAGGGACTATTTCTTTCTAGCCGTGACATTCAGTTAGGGCGTGGAGAACCTATGAAAGATACTGCTAGAGTAATAAGCAGAATGGTCGATATGGTAATGATTAGGACATTTTCTCAAGAGAGTCTTGAGGAGTTTGCCTCTTTTTCAAAAGTACCAGTGATTAATGGTTTAACTGATAGTTTTCATCCTGTTCAGCTAATGACAGATTATATGACTATGCTAGAGTTTGGTAAAGAAAATCCAATCGTAGCTTATGTTGGAGATGGAAATAATATGGCAAACTCTTGGTTATATCTTGCTTCAATTATGGGATTTGAGCTAAGAGTTGCCACTCCAAAGGGTTATGAATGTGATGATAATGTGACAAAAGAGGCTTTGGAATTTGCCAAGAGTTCTGGTGCAAAAATCATAATCTCTAACGACCCAAAAGAGGCTGTAGCTGGTGCTGATGTGGTCACCACTGATACTTGGGTCTCAATGGGGCAAGAGGATGAAAAGGCAAAACGAATTGAAGATTTTCAAGGATTTATGGTAGATAGTGACTTGATGAGTCTAGCCAAAGATGATGCTATATTCTTACATTGTTTGCCAGCTTATAGAGATTATGAGGTGAGTGAGGAGGTTTTTGAGGCTCACTCAGAAGAGATTTTTAGCGAAGCAGAAAATAGACTTCACGCTCAAAAGGGGATTATGGTGTGGCTAGACGATAGGAGAGATGAAGATGCAAAATAGTATTGATTTTGAAAAATTTAGTCGCTACTCTAAGGCTGGGCCAAGGTATACAAGTTACCCAACAGCTCTAGAGTTTAGTGAGAATTTTAAGTATGAAAACTATATCAATTATCTAAAATCAAATAAGAATAAGCTTTCAATCTATGTACATTTGCCATTTTGTAGAAGTGCTTGTTATTTTTGTGGGTGCAATGTCGTTTTTACTTCCAAAGAGGATAAACTCTCAAGATATATCACTTATCTAAAAAAAGAGATTGATATTTTGGCAGAGACGATGGATACTACTAAAGAGGTGATTCAGTTCCATTTTGGAGGAGGTACGCCAACATTTTATGATGCTTCTCAGCTTGATGAAATCATGAGTTATATTAAAAAGAAGTTTCCAAACTGGAGTGATGAAGCAGAGATTAGTGTAGAGATAGACCCTAGATTTTTTAATGAAAATCATATGAAAATTTTTAAAAAACATGGCTTTAACCGTGTAAGCTTTGGGGTTCAAGATTTTGATGAAAAAGTCCAAAGAGAGATTCACAGAGTCCAGCCTTTTGAGATTACAAAAAATGCTGTAGAGTTGGCGAGAAAGTTTGGGATTAACTCAATCAATACAGATTTGATTTATGGTTTACCTTTTCAGAGTCTGGAAAGTTTTCAAAATACTCTAAAGCTTGCAACATCTCTAAATCCAGATAGATTTGCGATATTTAATTACGCCCATGTACCGTGGCTTAAAAAGACAATGAGAAAGTTTGATGAGACTACGCTCCCAACTCCTGATGAAAAGCTGAAGATTTTAAAATTTACAATTGATTATCTTACAAACAATGGCTATAAAATGATAGGAATGGATCATTTTGCTAAGCCTGAAGATGAACTATTTACAGCAATTGCCAAGGGTGAACTTCATAGAAATTTCCAAGGTTATACCACAAAAGGTGGAGCAACTCTTATTGGTATTGGACTTACAAGTATTGGTGAGGGCAAAAGGTATTACGCCCAAAATTACAAAAGAATGGATGATTATGAAAAAGCGATTGATGAGGGAAGACTGCCTTTTGAAAGAGGTGTTGAGTTAAGTGATGATGATTTGATTAGAAAATTTGTGATTATGGAACTGATGGCAAACTTCTGGGTCGATATCAAAAGGGTAGAGAGTGAGTTTGGAATAGATTTTGGAGACTATTTTGGCGCTGACTTAGAAAAACTTAAAGAGTTTGAAGATGCAGATTTGGTTAAAATCTCCAAAGACAAAATAGAAGTCTCCCAGACTGGTACAATGCTAATTAGAAATATCGCTATGGCTTTTGATGCATATATGGATAAATACAAAAATAGTAAAAAGAGCTTTTCAAAGACAGTTTGACTTTTCTAATTAAATCGACTATAAGCCCCAAAGCTGGGGCTAAGCATGAGCTATTTTATTTATCTTTTTTTGGAGTTACATACATTGTGATATATCTACCCTCTTGATGAGGATCTTTCTCTTTTGTAGCTACATCTTCAATCATAGGCCAGACACGGTTGAGTACTTCTACGCCAAGCTCAGGCGTTGACATCTCTCTACCTCTTAAGAAAACTCTTAGTTTTACATGTTTGCCCTTTTCCAAGAACTCTCTTGCATGTTTTACTTTGTAGTCGATATCATTTTGAGCGATTTTACAGGAGAATTTTACCTCTTTGACTTCAATCTTTTTCTGATTTTTCTTAGCCTCTTTTTTCTTCTTCTCCATCTGGTATTTATGTTTGCCATAGTCCATAATTTTGGCTACTGGAGGATTTGCATCTGGAGAAAGAAGCACCAAATCAAGCCCTCTTTCTTCTGCTAAATCTAAGGCTACATCTCTTGGAACAATACCAAACTGCTCTTTATTTTCACCAATGACTCTCAACTCTCTAGCTCGAATGGCATCATTCATAATGACACCATCATCTTTTCTTCTACCTTTAGCTCTTTGTTTACTCAAATTTTCCCTTCCTTAAGTTCTTCGGTTAATTGTAACATAAAATTATCCTTAGTTAAATTATATTGGCTCTTTTTTCTTCTATCTCTAAGTGCAACTGTACCATTTTGAACCTCTTCATCCCCAATAATCACTACATAAGGGACTCTTTGCTTCTCTGCTGTTCTAATTCTTTTATTTAAAGATTCATTTTTATCATAAACTTCAGAGTCGATATCACTCATCAAAAGCTCTCTTTGAAGCTCTTTTGCATACTCAGTATGTGAGCTAGCAATTGGGACAAATATGACTTGAGTCGGAGCCAAAAACATAGGAAACTCTCCAGCATAATGTTCAGTCAAAATTGCAATAAATCTCTCAAAGCTTCCTAAGATTGCTCTGTGAATCATTACAGGTCTTTTTCTACTATTGTCCTCTGCAACATACTCCATCTCAAACCTCTCTGGCAAGTTAAAATCTACTTGCACAGTCCCACACTGCCACTTTCTACCGATTGCATCTGTGATTTTGACATCTATTTTTGGACCATAAAATGCACCTCCCCCTTCATCAATGCCATAAGGAAGATTGTTTTCATCAAGAGCATCTTTGAGAGCTTGGGTGGCTAGCTCCCACACCTCATCATCACCGATAGCTTTTTCGGGTTTGGTAGAAATTTCCATCGAGTAGTCAAATTCAAACTTTTTCATCACAGAGTCTACAAACTCAATCACTTCTAAAACTACATCTTTAATCTGCTCTGGAGTACAAAAAATATGAGCATCATCTTGGGTAAACTCTCTGACCCTCAAAAGTCCGTGAAGTACACCGCTTTTTTCATGACGATGAACCACTCCATACTCAAAATACTTCAGAGGTAAATCTCTATAACTTTTAACTGACTGTTTATAGATTAGAATATGACCAATACAGTTCATAGGCTTTAGACCATACTCTTGCTCATCAATCTCAGTCAAGTACATATTTTCACCATAGCAAGCGTAGTGTCCGCTAGTCCTCCACATATTTGCTTTAAGAATCTCCGCTCCACGTACTGGCTCATATCCTCTTTGGCGGTGGGATTTCCATAAAATCTGTTCTAGCTTTGAGCGAAGCCTAGCACCTTTTGGCATCCAAAATGGTAGTCCAGCTCCTGCCTCTTCATCAAACATAAAAAGCTCCATCTCTTTTCCAAGCTTTCTATGGTCTCTTTTTTTTGCTTCTTCTAACATTTTGATATGAGCTTTTAGACTCTCTTTGTCAGCAAATGCTACACCATAAATTCTAGTGAGCATCTCCTCTTTTTCATCTCCTCCAAGGTATGCTCCAGCTACTCTTGTGAGTTTGAAATTGTGAAGTAGTCTAGTATTTGGGACGTGAGGTCCTCTACACAAATCCTCAAACTCCCCTTGCTTGTAGATTGAAACTACATCTGATGGAATATTTTTGAGTACAGCTTGTTTGAGTTCATCATTTTTAAACTTTTCTACTGCTTCATCTTTGCTAATCTCATACTTCGTAATTTCATACTTTTTTTTGATTAGCTCTTTCATCTTTTTTTCTATCTTTTTGAGGTCATCTTCACCTATTTTAATAGAAGTCTTAAAATCATAATAAAATCCCTCATCTACTACAGGACCTACAAAAAATTTAGCATCTGGAAAAAGCTCTCTAATTGCTTGAGCCATAAGGTGAGCTGTAGAGTGTCTAATAATCTCTAAAGCCTCTTTTGAATTATCAAACTCAATCGCTTGACACTCTTTGGTATCTTTTATCGATTGAGTATCAACTATCTCTCCATCGCACAAATAACCGATAATGTTTTCACTCACTGTAAAACCTTTTTTATAGATTTTTTTGGAGATTATATCCAAATGAAGTTGACACTAACTCATAAAAGTAGCAAGAGCTACCCTCTAAAAAGATAAACCAAAATCAAAAGAGGAGAAGTTTGGATCTTGATAGCCAGCTTGCACACTTTTTGCTCTTAGATTCAAAATATCAGATTTGGGGTCTATGCCTTGTGGACAGACTGCTGTACACTCCCCACAAAGTGTACAATCCCATACGCCAGAAGATTGTATAGCATCTATTGATTTGTTAGAGGATTCTCTAGGGTCGATGAGGTAGCGGTAGGCTCGACTTAGAGCAAAAGGACCTTTAAAAGAGCTATTTACTTCCAAAACTGGACAGCTACTAAAACAGCTTCCACACAAAATACAGTCACTTTGGATTCTATTTTTGGCTTCATCTTTTGAGTCTAAAATCACCTCATGATAAGAGTTTAAAAAAGCCTTGGATGCTTTTAGAGTATTATCTTTGATACTCTTTTTATCGACAATCAAATCTTTTTGGACTTTATAATATTTCAAAGGTGAAATTTGATATTTTTTAGACTCTTCTATCCTAAAATTACAAGCTAGTCTCTCTTTTCCATCGACTATGACTGCACAAGCTCCGCAGACTCCACTTCGACAATTACTCTCAAAAGCCAATGATGAGTCTAGATTCTCTCTAATCTCAAAAAGAGCCTCAAGAAGTGTAGATACTCTTTTTGCTACTTCAAAAGTCTCAGAAAAGGAGTTATCATTTTGGTATCTTTTAATCTCAAACTTACTTCTCATTGTCCCTACTTTTTACATCCTCATCAAAGTAGACAGAGCTACACTCAAAACTTTGTAGAGTCTCTGGAAAGTCGCTTCTTAGGTGTACCCCTCGACTTTCCTCTCTCCAAATCGCACTCTTTGCTACGGCTTTTGAGACTAAAATGGCATTTTTTAGCTCTAAAATCTCCAGAAGCTCTTGATTAAACTCTTTTGATTTATCTTTGGGACTTATAAACTGGATACTATTTTGAATCTCCTCTATTTTTGAGATACCTTCAAGCATTCTATTTTTATCTCTTAGAATCCCAAAATGCTCAAACATTACACTTCCTAACTCTTTTTTTAGCGAGTATGGATTGAAGTTTGGCTCTCTGTTAAAAAGATTATCTATTATATTTTGGTGGTGCTGTTTGATTTTGCTTGTATCGATTTTGAGTTTATCTTCCGATTTTATCTGCTCTGCTATCATCTTTCCAAAAGCAAAAATCTCAAGCAAAGAGTTCCCTCCAAGACGATTGGCTCCGTGAATGTGTGAACAAGAGACTTCTCCAACACAAAAGCAGTTTTCTAATCCAATTACTTTGAGTCTACTATCAACATCTACCCCACCAATTGTATAGTGGAGTGCTGGAGAGATTGGTATTGGCTCTTTTAGCGGGTCAATATTGGCATAGACTCTACAAAGATGCAACTCTTGAGGCATGAGAGAATTTAGTTTCTCCTCTCCTAAATGTCTAATATCCAAAAATACATCTCTACCAGCTTCAAACTCTTTAAAAATAGCTTTGACCACTACATCTCTAGGAGCTAATTCATCCACAAACCTTTTCCCCAAAGAGTTTATCAAGTAGCCTCCCTCACCTCTTGCACTTTCACTAATTAGTACAGAAGAGCCTTTGAGAGCGGTTGGATGAAACTGCAAAAACTCCATATTTGAGACTCTAGCTCCAGCCCTCATTGCTACAGCTACACCATCGCCTGTTGAACTATTTGTATTTGTGGTGTGGTTTTGATAGATTCCACCAAAACCTCCAGTTGCTAAAATCACATTTTTTGCTTGGATGGTGACTACTTCTCCAGATTCAAAATCCCAAAATACTCCACCAAAGACTTTTGACTCCTCTATTATCAATTCAAGCAGAAAAAAACCTTCTTTAATCTCCAATCCTAATTTTAAAGCTCTATCATAGAGAGTATGAAGAGTTTTTAATCCTGTATAATCTTGAGCATAACAAGCTCTTTTTTTACTTGCACCACCTAATTTCCTCTGGGCAATTGAACCAATAGGAGATTTGGCATCATCAATTCTAGAAAATGGTACTCCAATCTTTTCAAGGTATTTGATGGTTTCAATGGAGTTTGAGATAAGTTTTTCTACCATTTTTGGATCTGCTATTTTGTTAGAAGCTTTGAGAGTATCTTTTATGTGTAGCTCTACAGAATCAGCTTCTAAGTTTCCAAGTGGAGCGTTGATTCCACCTTGAGCCATTACCGTCTGAGAGTAGGTTGGAGCTTTTTTGGTAGCCAAAAGCACACTAAGCCCACGCTCTTTTGCTGTGATTGCACTAATTAGACCAGCTCCACCTCCACCAATTACCAAAACATCAATCAATTTTGACTCCACTAGTAAATCTACTTGTAGACTTTTACATACATTTTTTTGACACCGTTCATCATTCTTGTAATATCATCAGTAGATGTGTAAACGATAAATGGCAAACCACCTTTTTCGATATTTAGATAAAACTTGTAGACAATCTTCCAGAGTTTATCGACCTTTTCTAGTTTTCTATTAATTTTGGGGTCATTGTCGCTATTTTTGAGGAGTTCTCTATGGTTACTAGAAAAATCTTTGACAGCTGTTTGCATCTGCTCTACTGTATTTTTATCTTTGATACCTGCTTGATAAGCTATGTAATACTTTGCGATTCTTTGAGAGAGCATTCTTTGCTTTCCAGACTTTGCTACAATTTTGGATTCATCTACATTAATTGATGCCTTGATATTATCGACGATATATTGACTCCCCTCTAGCATCGACTCACTCAAATCCAAAACAAGCTGAGCATTATCCAAAGAGAACGGCTTTTTTATCACTTTCTCTAGCTCATCTAGACTCATATTTACAAAATCCATCAAATTCTTTAACTCTGGGTCATTTATCATCTCTGAGAGTTCACCCTGATTTCTCCTAAACTCCCTTAAAGACTCATTGAGCTGTTTTCTTGCCTTGTCAAAAGCGATATTTTTGCCCATATAAAGATAGTCTTTGGCAATTCTTTGAGAAAGCATTCTTTGTCTACCTGCTAAATCTATCAATTTTATAGCTTCACGCTTGCTCATATTTGTAACTTTTGGACTCTCATTTGATGCAGGAGTCAAAATCTCCTGAGCAGATGTACTACCTACTCCAATAGTAATAATCAAGATAATTTGTAGTAGTTTTTTTACTATTTTATCCATCTTGTATCCTTTCACCTCTAACTTTAGAAATACTCTTCATTTAGAATCGTTGCCATATTATAGCGTAAAACCGTTCTATTAACTGACTAGATGGTAAGTGCGATAGCACCACCAAATTACTAGAGTATGGGCATTGAAGTTTTATAATTTGAGATTAATCAAAAAGTTTTCTATCTTTTTTATCTTTGGATTTTATAGGAATATTGAAGCTTTTTCTATGGATTGGGCAAAGACCAAAACTTTCAACCTCTTTAAGATGGACTTTTGTACAGTAACCTTTATGTTTATCAAAGGAGTAGCTTGGATAAATTTTGGCATACTTTTCCATCAATCTATCTCTTGTAACCTTTGCTAAAATACTTGCTGCACTTACTTCTGGAATCTTATCATCGGCTTTTATAATGGTAGTAATTCCTTCAACACCAAAAGAGCTATTCCCATCAAAAATAAAGTCAACCTCATCATCCAAAAAATACTTTTTAATCTCTGTTAGAGCTTGTTTTATAGACTTTGAGAGACCGTTTTTGTCAATCTCAAGAGAGTCAATTATAACAATATGATAAAAACTATTATTAATAATCTCTTCAAAAAGCCTATCTCTGCTTTTTTGTGTCAACTTTTTTGAATCTTTTAGACCATCTAAATCTCTTTTCAATACTACGCCAGCTACGACTAGTGGCCCAGCAATAGGACCTCGTCCTGCTTCATCTATTCCACAAATTACTCTTTTTTCAAGCTCAAATAGAGATTTTTTTTTGATATTGTCCAACTGTTAACTCCTTATTGTCTGTTAGTTTATTGTAATTTAATATAATTAAGATGTTGAAGCAAGAAATACTTCATTAGTTTGGAGTCATGAGATAAAAGTAGCAAAAACAGAAGTCCTTTAACCTTAAAACTTTCCCCCCCCTTGATTTTTTTACACTATCCCCCCCCCAAGTAGTTTGGGGGATTTGACCATCTATTTTATTTGACCTTTTCTAGATATTTTCTTTCATTTGTATCTACTTTAATTGTATCACCTTCTAAAATATGAAAAGGGACTTGGACCACAGCTCCACTCTCAAGAGTAGCCGGTTTTTTACCGCCTTGTGAATCACCTTTGAAGTTGGGTGGAGTCTCTACTACTTTTAGCTCTACAGTTGCAGGAATTTCTACAGTAATTGGTTTACCATTATGGAAAAGAATGGTAGCTTCCATTCCATCAACCATAAAATCAAAAACATCTCCTACTTGCTCATGAGTAAGTCCTAACTGTTCAAAAGTTTCACTATCCATAAATTGTAAAAAGTCACCATCATCATATAGATACTGCATCTTTTTATACTCCAAATGAGGCACTTCAAACTTATCTCCAGCATGAACTGTCTTCTCAATTACTTTACCATTGTTTAAATTTTTGATTTTGATTCTTACAAATGCCGCACCTTTTCCTGGTTTGACATGCTGAAACTCTACCACTTTGTAAGGGTTGCCATCTATCTCTAAACGGACATTTTTTTTGATATCTCCCATACCAATTGTAGCCATAGTTACTCCTAGTTAGATTTAAATATTTTGCGATTATACCAAAGATGTTCTGATTAACCACTCTTTAAGAGAAGAAGTTTGAAAAAAAATTCTTCAACTTAGTTATATTTAATATTTATTTAAGTTTAATTATGTATAATTTCGCCACTTCAAAAGAAAAAGGCTCGGTAGCTCAGTCGGTAGAGCAAAGGACTGAAAATCCTTGTGTCGGCGGTTCGATTCCGCCCCGCGCCACCACTTTAGTTTTTTTAAACTTCTTTAAACCTAATTAAAATAACTTATACTTAAAAGCTGTAGATATCTTGCAGGGTATATATGTTTTACCTCTTTATTCTTTCTAAATCATACCCATATTTTTGGAGGAGATATGGAAAAGCTTAGTGATAGCAAGATTAAATCTCTAAAACCAAAAGAAAAACCTTATAAAGTAAATGATGGTGAGGGGTTAATCATAGAGGTTAAACCTACTGGGAGAAAGATATTTAGAATTAGATATAGATTTGAAGGGAAAGAGAAAACTTATACTATAGGCAATTATTCTGTCTACTCTTTAAGAGAGGCAAGGGAGATAACACAATAAGTTAAGAAGCTGTTGAGTGAAGGGATAGACCCTAATAAGCATAAAAAAGAGGCAAAACTACAAAAAGAGCTTGAGACTAAAAAGATTTTTGATAATATTGTAAGAGAGTTCTTTAGCTTTAAAAAAGGTGAGTTAAAGTTTTATTATCTAAAGAGGCAACAAGGTAGATACAGAAACTACATTAGCCCTACTCTCTCTAACAAAAGCATAGATGACATTAAAAAAACAGACATTATAGAGCTTCTCAAAAGCGTAAAAGATATTCAAACTCCTACAACACGAAATACGGATAAAAGATAGACAGTATCAAATATTAAAAATGACATGGAGAGAATTGTTTCTAATAGTCCGAAAAATATAGAAGAAATGGAGTTTTTAGAGAGATTTTAAGTTTTTTCAAATGTTTATAAGAAATTATAGCTCATAATCTTGAACGACTATTCATTCGGAGGTTAAAATGGACAGAAGGGACGCTCTAGCCAAGCTATTTGGTGCAAAAGGTGTTAGGGTAAATACAAACCGAGGTGAAGCTTACTATGAAAGCTTGAAAAAGATTATGACAAAGAGGCTAGAGGAGCTAAAGAAGACTCCTGCTGCTTCAAAAGTCGATATTGACAAAGTCTTGGATGCAGAAGGACTTACAAGAAGAGATTTTCTAAAGTGGGCAAGTGCTATTACTGCTATGATGATGCTTCCAGCTTCATTTACTCCACTTGTAGCTGAGGCGGCGACACTAATGAACAGAGTACCAGTAATTTGGATTGAGTTGCAAGATTGTGCTGGTAACTCGGAAGCGATTTTAAGGAGTGATGCTCCCACAATTGATGAGCTGATTTTAGAGACGATTTCACTTGAGTTTAATGAGACTCTAATGAGTGCAGCAGGACATCAAGCTGAAGAGCATCTTGATGAAGCTATGGAGACTTTCAAGGGTAAATATCTCTGTGTCGTTGAGGGTTCTATTCCAATTGGACCAGGCAAAGAGTGGTGTACAATCGGAGCAAAAGGTGAGACTTTTGAGGAGCATCTGCTTAGAGTCGCTAAAGATTCCGCGGCTGTTGTAGCTGTAGGAACTTGTGCTACTTTTGGAGGAGTCCCAGCTGCTAGTCCAAATCCAACTGGTGCTGTGGGTGTCCAAGATATCGTAAAAGGAAAAGCAATTATCAATATTCCGGCTTGTCCTGCAAACCCAGCAAATATTACAGGTACAATTTTACATTTTGTACTTACTGGACAAGTACCAGAGCTAGACCACCTCAACAGACCAAAATTTGCATTTGGTTATAGAATCCACGACAATTGCGAAAGAAGAGCTCACTTTGATGCTGGTGAATTTGTGGAAGAGTGGGGAGACAAAGGAGCTGAAAATAACTTCTGTCTCTACAAAATGGGTTGTAAAGGTCCGATGACTTTTAACAACTGCTCAATCGTGCGATACAATAGTGGTACAAACTGGCCAATTGGTGCAGGACACGGCTGTATCGGCTGTAGTGAGCCAGATTTTTGGGATAAATATGCTTATGAGCGACCAATGGCTGATGCTAACATCAAAGCTCCAACTGGTGGAGTAGAAAAGAGTGTCGATGAGTTTGGTTTGGGGCTTTTGACTGCAGCTGGTATTGGTATTGCAATTCATGCAACAGGTAGTAAATTTTTTGGTAAAAAGTCAGATGAAGAAAAAGAAGAGGCGTAAGGAGTAGTATATGAGTAAAAAAAGTAAACATATTATTGTAGATCCAATTACTAGAATTGAGGGGCATTTGAGGATTGAAGCAGTCATCGATGAGAATAATGTAATCAAAGATGCTTATGCAAGTAGCACAATGTTTAGAGGGATTGAGACGATTTTAAAAGGAAGAGACCCAAGAGATGCTGGGCTTCTTGCGATGCGAATTTGTGGGGTCTGCACAGGGACACATTATCAGAGAAGTATCGAAGCTGTCGAACACGCATTTGGTGTAAAAATCCCAAAAAATGCTAGGCTTGTGAGAAATCTACTCCAAGGTGCTTTGTATATTCATGACCATGTGGTTCACTTCTATCATCTTCATGGACTTGATTGGATTGATATTACAAGTGCATTAAAAGCTGACCCTGCAAAGGCTGAAGAGGAGTCTTTTAAGTGGACTAAAACACCTTATGGCACTAGCAAATCGGAGCTGATGCAGATACAAGAGCGACTTACTAAATTTGTAAAGCAAGGGAGACTTGGGCTATTTGCAAATGGTTACTGGGGCAACAAACACTATAAACTGACTCCTGAGCAGAATCTAATCGGTGTAGCTCACTATCTCCAAGCTCTCGATATGCAAAGAGATGCTTCAAAACTGATGGCAATTTATGGTGGTAAGATGCCTCACCCTCAGAGTATTGTAGTCGGTGGCGTAACTTGTGTGCAAGACATTATAAATCCAGCTAGAAATGCGCAGTTTAAATCACTCTTGATTGAGTTTAGAAAGTTTATCAAAAATGCTTATATGGCAGATATTGCAATGGCTGGGACTGTCTACTCAGATGAAGCACTAGATGGTACTGGTGGAGGTCTTAAAAACTACCTAACTTACGGAGATTTTAGGCTAGATGATAATGATTTCTACAAATCTGCTCTACTCTTCCCTGCTGGTGTGGTTCTAAATGGAGATTTGAGCAAAGTTTACCCATTTGACCAGGCAAAAGTGACAGAAGATGTTACTCACGCTTGGTACAAAGGGGATAAACCTCTACACCCATTTGATGGTACTACTGACCCAGATTATACAGGCTTGGAGAAAAAGGAAGACGGCTACGCTTACCTAAAGACTAAAGAGAAATATAGCTGGATTAAATCTCCAATCTACGACGATAAGAGAGTTGAAGTTGGGCCACTTGCGAGAATGGTCGTAGGTGTAGCAAGTAAAGATGAGAGAATTACAAAGTATGTGATGAATTTCCTAAAAACTCTCGGAGATAAGCTTGGTCTTGGTAAACCAGCACCTGCTAGTGTACTATTTTCTACTGTAGGAAGAACTGCAGCTAGGGCAATCGAGAGTGAACTAATGGCTGATATGATGCTAGAGTGGGTAGATGAGCTAGCTAAGAATGTAGCAAGTGGTGATCATTCAACTTGGACAGAGTTTGATTTTGATGAGGTGAGCGAAAATGCTAAAGGTTATGGCTTGGCAGAAGCTCCAAGAGGTGCTTTAGGACACTGGGTAAAAATCGAAGATGGGAAAATCACGAACTACCAAGCAGTAGTTCCAAGCACTTGGAATGCAGCTCCAAGAGACCACAAAGGTAGAATGGGAGCTTACGAAGCAGCACTAATTGGCACAAAAGTAGCAGACCCAGAGCAACCTTTGGAGATTTTGAGGACTATTCATAGCTTTGACCCATGTATCGCTTGTGCAGTTCACATCGTCGATACAAAAGGTAAAGAGCTTGGAAGCTTCAAAGTAAGCACAAGTTGCTCCATCTAAGGAGGAGATTATGGCAAAGAATGGCTATAAAAAAATAGAGAGAATGACGACCTTTATGAGAATTAACCACTGGGTAATTGCTATTTGTATGGTAGCAGCAGTGGTGACTGGTCTCTACATTGGACACCCATACTATCAGAGTTTTATCGGTGAACCAGCTGTGAATAAATGGGTGATGGCGTGGAATAGATGGATACACTTTATGGTGGCAATTATATTCGATGTGAGTTCAATTGTAATTGCTTATTTATACTTTTTTAGTAGATTTGAAAAACCGATTCTTAAACTCTTACCGACACCTACAAATGTCTTGGAGTTTTTGAGAGTCTTCAAAAATCTAATCACATTCAACAGAGTAAAAGAGTTTGATAGCACTCACCCAGACAGCTTCAATACTGTCTACTTTTTTATCTTTCACCTTCTACTTGCGTGGATGCTTTTGACTGGTCTTCAACTCTATGTTCACGGTTTGGAGAGTGGTCTTAGTTCAATTGGCTCTTGGTGGCCTTGGATGCTACATGTAGCAACTGACTGGACGGTAGCAGTCAGTGGTGGTACTTACATGGATGTAAGAATCTCACATCATATTACAATGTATATAATTATTGCTTGGGTGATGTTTCACATCTACTATCAGGTCTGGAGAACCATCTACTGGGGTGAAGGTGATATTGCTATCGCTTTTGGTGGCAGTAAATTTGTCAAAGAGAGTAAGAAAAAAGAGTCCTAAGGACTTTTCCCCTTTTTTGGGGAAGCTACTTAAACTAATAAACAGCTCTACCAAAAAAAATCATCCTTTAAACCTCTAAATACTTAATCAGACAGTTTAATATCTTTTTGATGCTTTTGCTAAAGTTATTTAAAATATATTTTATGTTATATTATCTAATCCATTACAAATACTTAAAAAAGGGATGAAATATGAGAAAAGTTTTATCAGTTGTGGCATTTACAGCATGTCTAGCAATGAATCCAGTTTATGCAGATGAGGCTAAAACACCAGCAAAAACAGAAGTGACAAAACAGCAAAGTGGAACAGTAATAAATCTTGCTGGAAAACAGAGAATGCTCACTCAAAAAATGAGTAAAGAGGCGTTTTTTATTTCAAAAGGTATCGATGTAGAGAAAAATAAAGAAAATCTAAAAAAGACTGAGACCCTATTTGATAAAACTCTTAAAGGTTTGGTCGATGGAGACAAAGATCTAAATCTTCCTAAGACAGAAAATAAAGAGATTTTGGCTCAGCTAGAAAAAGTAAAAGAGCTATGGAAATCATTTAAAGAGAATATTGAAAAAGTTATAAATGGTAAAGCTGATGAAGCTACACTAAAAGCTATTGCAAAAGATAATATTCCTCTTCTAAAAGAGATGAATAAAGCTGTCGGAATGTATGCAAAAGCTAGCGGTGCAAAGATTGACCCAAAAATGGCTGATACAATCAATCGTGCAGGAAAGCAGAGAATGCTCACTCAAAAGATGACAAAAGAGCTACTTCTAGTTGCTAATGGAATCGATGCGGATAAAAATAAAGAGAGCCTTAAAAAGACTGCTGAACTTTTTGAAAATACTCTAAAAGATTTGACTGCTAATTGTAAAGATGAAAATATCAAAAAACAATTAGGTGTAGTAGATAAACTATGGGCTGAGTATAAACCTGTAATTGAAAAAGTAGATACAAGTGATGAAGCTTTGAAAAAGGTAGAAGAGTTGAATATGAAACTTCTAAAAGAGATGAACAAAGCTGTAAAAATGTATGAGGCTTCTATTAAATAAAAATCCTTTTAATATAAGTTATGAGTTCCCCATCCTAAAATACTGGATGGGGGTCTGCCTTAATAATTTTTATTGACGAACTCCCCATTGATAAATCAAGGGGATTCTGGCTTTAAGACGGAGATTGCCTTTTATTAAAGGTCTTACATCTCCTATGCCGAAGGTCGTCATCCCAACCTTTTGTTTATTATACAATAATTACAAAAGATTTTCAAGGGAGATAAACTCCCGAAAATCTTTTCTCAAAGAGAGTGCTAAAGCACAAGATCGCCTTATATCCCCATGCCTGAAGGCAGGGGCTTTACGGCGAAAGTTGGTAAT
>Ga0256843_1000454_pt1 | contig 35110 bp, 39 predicted proteins | sample AlvinellametaG_FD_191572 | JGI IMG/M metagenome (GOLD analysis project Ga0256843, IMG submission 191572) | Pompeii worm associated microbial communities from hydrothermal vent at the East Pacific Rise, Pacific Ocean - Alvinella | ecosystem: Host-associated > Annelida > Integument > Unclassified ...
AGAAGAGAAAAAAGAGTTTTTAGCTGATATGGGTGCAGATGAGAGTGGACTAGAGCAGATTATTAGAAAGTCATTCCACAAATTAAATCTAATCAACTATTTTACAGCTGGAAAAATCGAAGTAAGAAGTTGGACTATCAAAAGAGGATGGACTGCACCAAAAGCTGCAGGTGTAATTCATGGGGATTTTGAAAAAGGATTTATTAGAGCTGAAGTTATCTCATATGAAGATTTTGTAGAATATGGTGGTGAACAAGGTGCTAAAGAAGCTGGAAAAATGAGATTAGAAGGAAAAGAATACATCGTTCAAGATGGTGATGTAATGCATTTTAGATTTAATGTGTAAAATTTTTTTCATTTTCTATTCACAAAAAGAAAAATTTTATGTATAATTTCGATTACAAAGTGTTAAGTAGGGATACGCAAGCCGAACGGACTTTGGGTGTAGTTGAAAGCACTACAAATAATAAATTATTAAGGAGAAAATAATGAAAAAAGCATTATTTTTATTATTCGCATTAGCAACTGCAGCATTCGCTGGTGAAACTTTAGAAGCTTACTCTGTATTAGCAGCAGTAGTTGGTCTTGGTATTGCAGCTCTAGGTGGAGCTATCGGTATGGGACACACTGCAGCAGCTACAATCGCTGGTACAGCTAGAAACCCTGGTATGGGTGGAAAATTAATGGGAACAATGTTCATCGCATTAGCGATGATCGAAGCACAAGTTATTTATACACTTGTATTAGCTTTAATCGCTCTTTACAGCAACCCATTTATCGGTTAATCCGAACTTCTTTCCCTTTGTGGGAAAATACTTACATTTAAAAAACTTCATTTATTTAAATAACTTTTTATAATTTTGCGATGGTGGTGGAATTGGTAGACACGCAAGGTTGAGGGCCTTGTAGGAATTATCCTGTGAGGGTTCAAGTCCCTCCCATCGCACCAATTTTTTATGATATAATTGCATAAAAAAGGTACTCTTTTGGCATATATCGAAATAAATAAAAACAATCTTTTATACAATTTAGAAAAAATAAAAAACACTACAAATAGTGATATTTTAGCAGTTATTAAAGATAATGCATATGGGCATGGAATTTTGGAAGTTGCTTCAATTTTAAATGAAGCTGGTATAAAAAAAGTTTGTGTAAGAAATAATTTTGAAGCTAATTTAGTAAAAAAATATTTTGAAGAGATTTTAGTGTTTTTCCCTACTTTTGAATATAATTCTGCAAATGTAAGCTATACAATAAGTGATATAAAACAGCTAAAAAGAGCAAGACACAAAAAAATCCATCTAAAATTTGATACAGGTATGCATAGAAATGCCTTAAATTTAGATGATATTGATGAAATTTTAGAATTAGCATTTTCTAAGTTTGAAGTAAGGGGAGTTTTTAGCCATTTTTGTTGTAGTGATGAGCTGGGATGTGATACATTTATTCAACTTGATAGATTTAAAAAATTAAAACAAAAAATAATCTCTTATTGTGAAAAAAATAATTATAAATTACCAAAATTTCATATAGCAAATTCTGATGCGATTGGTAAGATTGATGAATATTTTGATTATGTTCGTCCGGGAATTGCTATTTATGGAGGGATTAGTGGATATAAACCTGTAATGAGTGTATGGGGTGAAGCTCTAAAAGTACAAACAATTCATAAAAATGAGGCTGTAGGATATAATAAAAAATATATGTTTAATGAAGATACAAAAACAACTCTTATTGATTTGGGTTATAGTGATGGGATATTATATTTTGATAAAGAACTAAAACTTCGTGATACAAAAGCAGTGGGTAAAATCTCAATGGATTCTATGATGGTGATTGGAGAATATAAAAAAGTATGTATTTTTGATGATGTAAAAGAGTTTGTAAAAAACTACCCTTATACAATAACATATGACATACTGACAAAACTAAAAACACATATCGAGAGAAAAATAGTATGAGATTAAGTGTAACAGAATTAAATAATCAAATAAAAGCATTAGTAGAAAATCATTTTGAGCTTATAGAAGTGGAAGCTGAAATATCGCAAGTTACTTATCATCATACAGGGCATATCTATTTTAGTATAAAAGATGAAAATAGTATGCTTAATTGTGCTATGTGGAGAAGTAGTGTAAGAAATCTAAAATTCAAGCTTGAGAGTGGGCAAAAAGTTATCATTTATGGTGCTTTAAATGTATATACCCCAAGAGGGGAATATAAACTAATCGCTACTAAAATCACTCCAAGTGGAGTAGGGGATTTACAATTTGCATATGAACAACTAAAAAAAGAACTTCAGCAAAAAGGGTATTTTGCACCTGAGCTTAAAAAACCACTTCCAAAATTTCCTACAAATGTAGCAATAATCACGGCAAATCCAAGTGCAGCACTTTCGGATATGCTAAAAATTGCATCAAAAAGATGGCCATTAGTAAAATTTTATATTTATAATTCACTTATGCAAGGAGAAAATGCTAAATTTGATGTAGCAAAAAATATAGAATTAGCTGATAAAAACAATCACGAAGTGATAGTAATAGCAAGAGGAGGTGGGAGTTTAGAGGATTTATGGAGTTTTAATACTATTGAAGTTGCTGAGGCGATATATAAAGCAAAAACTCCTATAATCTCAGCAATAGGGCATGAAGTAGATGTAATGATAAGTGATTATGTAGCTGATGTAAGAGCATCAACTCCAAGTAATGCTATGGAAATACTTTTGCCTGATATAAATGAGCATCTTTTTATGCTTGATGATATGATGATTAATTTTCATTATAAAATTAATCATATTTTAAATAAAAAAGAGAATGAGCTTAATAACATAAAAAAACTATATCAAATTAATTCTATTGAATCACAATTTAGAATAAAATTTGAAGAGTTAAATGCTTTAAAATTAAATTTTAATTCAAAAATAGAAAATATAATTAGGAAAAAAGAACTTCAAATCCCTAAAAAAGAGGAGTTTAATCAAAAAATAGAAAATATAATTTACAGTAAAAATATTATGTTAAATAGATTACAACAATTTGATGAAAAAATTGAAAAAATATTAAAAAATAAAGAAAGTGAAATAAATAATTTAAAAAATAGTTTTGAGATATTAAATCCAAAAAAAAGAGAAAAATATGGATTTGTAGAAATAAGTAAAAATAATAAAAAAGTAAATTTAGATCAATTAAACTCTGGTGATAATGTAGAATTAAGTAATACAACTAAAAAGTTATTGGCTAAAATTCTATAAATATTTTTATTTTTTATAAAAAAGTTATATAATAAAGTTAATTGGGCGTTTAAATTAAAGGGGAGTTTATGAAATTATTTTTACTATTTTTCTCTTTTTTGTATTTATTTGCTATAGATACTATAACTATTCAGTTGAATTGGAAATATCAATTTGAATTTGCTGGGATTATAATGGCTAAAGAAAAGGGATTTTATAAAAAGAGAGGTTTAAACGTTTATATTAAAGAGTATGAAAAAAATAAAGATTTAATAAAATCAATAATAAATAATGAAGGTTATTATGGAGTGGGAGAGAGTAATCTTATTAGTTATATTTTAGAAAAAAAACCTATAATATTATTAATGCCTATTTATAATAGCTCACCTTTAACATTAACAACAATAAATGCACCTAATATAAAAACTTTAAAAGACATCGAAACAACTCATATACCTATTGATGAGCTTTCTATAAAAAATCCTTCTATTGTAGCTATGTTTAAATCTCAAAAAATAGATATAAATAAATTAAATATTAAAGATATAAGTTTTGATAAAAATAAAACTCAAAAAGGAGTATTTACTTTTTATGATTCAAATGAAATTTATTACTTAGAAAAAAATCACATCCCTTATATATCTTTTAAACCAAACGATTATGGATTTGATTTTTATGGTGATATATTTTTTACTTCTAAACATGAAATAGAGAATCATTTAAATCGTGTGAAATCTATGATGGAAGCAACAAAAGAGGGGTATAAATATGCTTTTTCTCATATTGATGAGACTATTGATACTATTTTGAAAAAATATAATACTCAAAATTTAACAAAAGATAAACTTTTATATGAAGCTAATACTTTAAGAAAATATCTAAGTAAAACTTTTAGATTTGATTTAAATAAATTAAAAACAATCAAAAGTGTTTATGTTTTGATAGATGATAAGCATAATTCTAATTTAAAAGACTATATATATATGCCTTTGTATTTTTCTAAAAATGAAAAAGAGTTTATTAGAACTCATTTAATCAAAGCAATATCTACATATAGTTGGGAACCTTTTAATCTAATAAAAGATAATAAATTAGAAGGTATAGCTATTGATTATTGGTCTTATATAAAAAAAGAAACAAATTTGAAATCAACATGTTTAATTACTAATAATTGGAATGAAGTATTAAATAGGATAAAATTAAAACAAAATGATATAACTTGTTCTACCACAATAACAGCAGATAGAAAAAAATATGCACTTTTTTCAAAACCATATGTTAGTTTTCCTATAGTAATAGCTACTAGAAATGATGTAGGGTTTATAAATGATTTATCTTTGTTAAAAGATAAAATAATAGCTGTAGGTAGAAATTATACAGCTGAACAGTTACTAAAAAAACATTATCCAAGTTTAAAACTTCTAGAAGTTAAAAATGTAGATGAAGCTTTAAGATTAGTAAGTAAAGGTAAAGTATATGGAGCTGTGGATATTTTACCTGTAATAGCATATAAAATAAACAAATATCATTATGCTAATCTTAAAATATCTGGTAAAACTCCATGGACTTTTGATGTTAGATTTATGATAAGAAAAGATTATCCTGAGCTTGTATCTATTATAAATAAAGTAATAGATATTATGCCAAATGATAAAAAAGAGGAAATTTATAGAAAATGGATTTCTGTTCATCTTCAAACTGGTTATTCAAATAGATATATTAAAAAAATTATTTTAATTTCTGTAATAATTGTAGCTATATTTGTGATCTTAATAATATTTCTGATTAGAAATATTATTAAGAAAAATAGATTAGAAAAAGATTTAGAGAATTTGGCTACTATAGATAAGCTAACTTCAATTTTTAATAGATATAAAATAGATATGGCTTTAAATGAGCAAATAGAAATAACAAAAAGATATAATAGACCTATGAGTATAATATTTTTTGATATTGATCATTTCAAGAAGATAAATGATACATATGGGCATAAAGTTGGAGATTTTATATTGATAGAGCTTGCAAAATTAATTAATAAAAATATCAGAAAAAGTGATATTTTCGGTAGATGGGGTGGAGAAGAATTTTTAATTGTTTTACCAGAAACTTCATTAGATAAAGCAGTTCAATTAGCAGAAAAACTAAGAAAAGTTGTTGAAGAGTATGATTTTGGTAATATATCGCTTACTATTAGTTTAGGGGTTACAGAATGTAAAAATGAAGATAATTTAAATTCCATAATCTCAAGAGTTGATAAACTTTTATATGAATCTAAAAAGAATGGAAGAAATAAAGTTAGTGTAGGATAAGTTTTATTTCTTCTAGATTTTGTGATTGTTTAAGACATTTTTCAATAGTACAAATTTCGTAATTTATTCCTTTTTTCCATAATACAAATGGATATTTAAAATTTTCTTTATATAATGGTTTTTCGCTTGAAATTATATATTCATTATATTTTTCTTTTAAATAAGCTTTTGAGATAGTAGGATAGTAAAAAGGGTATTTGTTTATATAATAACTAGCTTGAGATATTATATTTTTTGCTTCTTGATATAATTCATAATCATAAGAAATTGTAGCTAAATCTAAGAAGTTATTTGCTAAAATTGATAGTGATGAAGAATAACTGCTATCACTAAAATCTGCTTTTATTAAATGGTTTTTATTCATATACCAAATATTATCTTTTTTAAATTCAAACACTTCTTTTGTAAGTTTTTTAGCTAAATTTAAATATTTTTCATCATAAGTATATTCATATGCAGTAATTAAAGCTTTTATTAAATAAGTATAATCTTCTAATAAAGCTGGTTTTGGAGTGGCTTTATTGTATGAATGAAATAGAGTTTCTTTATACATAATTTTTAATAAAGTATTTAAAGTAGAGATAGCTTCATTTTTATATTTTTCATCTATGATAGAAGCTTTAAATAAAGTATCTATCATCATACTATTCCAAGCAGTGATTTTTTTAGTATCTACAAAAGGAAAATTTCTGTTTTTTCTGATGTTTTTTAGTATTTTTAAAGCTTCATCATAATTTTTAGGTTTAGTTTCTTTTGCTGTGGGATTATTTTTTCCATTAAATTCTCCATATTTTATTATTCCAAAAAAGTTTAATAACTCGTCTTTATTTTCAAATTTTTTAAATAATGGCTCAACTTCATCATAATAATATACAAAATATTTACCTTCTACACCATCACTATCAGCATTACTTGCACTAAAATATAATCCATTTTTATCTTTATAATGGTGATTCATCTCTTCAATAGTACGAACTATCACTTCTTTATAGAGTGGCTTTTGAGTTAGTTTATACATTTTCAGATATAAAGCGGGGATATTTGCATTGTTATAAAGCATTTTTTCAAAATGGGGAATTAAAAATTTATTATCTACACTATATCTATAAAATCCCCCTTCGATTTGATCAAATAATCCACTTAAAGCCATTTTTTTAAGAGTAAAATCAATTTTTTGAAGTAAAACTTTGTTATCTTTTAATAAAGCTATATCAAATAATAAATCTAGAGTAGATTCCATAGGGAATTTTGGAGCACCTTTAAATCCTCCGTATTCCATATCAAATTCTTCATTTGCTTTTTGTATGATCTTATCAGTAATATTATCATCAATTTTTTCTATAATAATCTCTTCTTTTTGTTTTAAAAATTCTTCTAAATTATTAGCAATTTTAATTATTTTTTGTGGATTATTATGCCAATCATTTGCAATTTGTTTTAGTATTTCATCAAGTCCAGCTCCAAAATGACTTGTATGTGGAGGAATATAAGTAGCACTATAAAAAGGTTTTTTATCAGGTGTCATAATAATAGTAAGAGGCCATCCTCCACCACGGCGATGCATCACTTGATAGATATGTTGATAATATTTATCAATATCAGGATATTCTTCTCTATCCATTTTTATAGAGATATAATCTTTATTTAAGATTTTTGCTATATATTCATTTTCAAAACTTTCTTTTGCCATTACATGACACCAATGGCAAGTAGAATATCCTATAGATAAAAAAATAAGTTTATTTTCTTTTTTTGCTTTATTAAAAGCTTCATCACCCCATTCATACCAATTTACAGGATTATTTGCATGTTGTAAAAGGTAGGGAGAATCACTATTTTTTAAATTATTTGCAAAAGACATAATAAATACTCCTATAATTAAAATAAATTTCATTTAAATCCGACTAATTTTTTTAGTCTAGTTCCAACTTTTCCAAGTCCAAGTTTAATTCCAGCATATTTCATAATTTTAGCTATTTTTTTCCATTCATCTTTTTCATAACAAGGATTAGGACATTTTCTACATCTTGGTTTTTCTTCGTGAGGGCAGTCTTGAAGTTTTGAGATAGAAGAGCTAAGCAAAGCATTACATTCATCACATAATGTAACATTTAATTTAAAATATTTTTCTTTATAAGGAATATTGTAATTTCCTTCGTGCATAATTCTGTCTTGATGTTTATCGTGACAATAAATTTCAAAAAATTTCTTTAAAGTGTTTATTTCTGATTCAAATTTTTCGTGTGTCATTTGTAGCTCCATTTTTTGCTATAAAATGGCAAAAAAAGAGAAAAAAGTCAAGTAGTTATTCGCAGTTTACACAATCAAACTCATCAAAATTTTGTCTAATTGCATCATAAAGAATAATTCCTACACTAATAGCAAGATTTAAGCTTCTTCCATTTTCTCCCATAGGGATAGTTATCATATTTTTTTCATTTTTTTGCATAATCTCCATAGGCATTCCAGCTGTTTCACTACCAAAAATAATATAATCTCCTTTTTTAAATTCAGCTTTAAAGTAGGGCTTTTTACTTTTTGTAGTAGCAAAATAACATCTATTTATGTCTACATTCTCAAAAAAATCTTCATAACTTTCCCAAATAGTAGGGTTTAATTTTTCCCAATAATCAAGACCGGCTCTTTTTACTGCTTTTTCACTTATATCAAATCCAAGAGGTTTTATAAGATGTAGTTTTGCATTTGAGTTTACACATAATCTTCCTATTGCACCTGTATTATGAGGGATTTGAGGGTTAAATAATACTATATTAAACATTTTTATGCCTTTTTAGTAAAAACATTAAAATTTTAGCAAGAGATTTTCCATTTTCTTTAAAAAGATGAGAAAGTCTGTCTTTTATAATTTGTGTTTTTATCTCTTCTTTAGAGAATGATTGTTTTGTTGTCATATACGAATATCCTATCTTCTATTGCAAGTTTTATAGCTCTGCTTAAGACATTTTTTTCAATATCTCTACCTTTGTTTCTCATCTCTTCCCAATTCATTTCATGGTTTACTCTTGTAATATCTTGTTCTATTATAGGTCCATCATCAAGGTCATTATTTACAAAATGAGCAGTAGCTCCGATTATTTTTACACCTCTTTTATAAGCTTGTTTATAAGGATTTGCTCCTATGAAAGCTGGTAGGAATGAATGGTGAATATTTATTATTTTATTTGGAAATTTTTCTACAAAATTTGGTGTAAGTATTCTCATAAATTTAGCTAAGATTATTAAATCAGGGTTATATTGATTTATAACTTCTATCATTTTGTTTTCATGGGTTACTCTATCCATATCATCAGCATTTATATAATAAAAAGGGATATTAAATTTTTCTACTAAATCTTTTAAATTATCTCTATTTGCTATAACACATTTAATATTTATATCAAAATCTCCACTATAATGTTTTATTAGGATATCACCTAATGCATGAGCTTCTTTTGTAGCTAAAACAACTACATCTTTTGTTCTTTTTTGAGTAATTTTTATGTTTGCTAAAGGTAAAATATTTTGTAATTTATTTTTTAAATCTTTAATATCTAACTCTCCACTTATTTCACTTCTATAGAAAAATTTATTATTTTCATTATCTACAAACTCTTGTTCGTTTGTGATATTTATATCATTTTCAAATAATATTTTTGAAATTTTATAAATTAAACCTTTTTCATCTTTTGAATCTATTAGTAAAATATATTTCATTTTCTTCCTTTTTAATTAAATCTTTCAAATACTTCGCCAAAATCAATTTCAGCTTCACATTCTAAATCAAATTTATATTTTTGTGTAGTAAAATCATCAACTTTTATATATTTTTCTCCATTGTGTTTATAAATTTTAGCTTTTTCATCTTTTGGATATACTAAAATATAATATTTTACTTTTTCAGCTTCATATATTTCAAATTTATATTTTTCATCTCTTTTAGCAGTACTTGGTGAGATTATTTCTACGATGATATCTGGTGCTACTGAAATATAATTTTCGTTTTTATCATCTTTACAAGTAATTACTACATCAGGTTTTAAAATTGTATCTTCATTTATTTTATAATCAATTTCTCCTAAAACTTTACATTTGTGACAATCTTTAAAAGCTAATCTAAATCTAAAAGCAATTTCAAATAAAAGTAATTGATGACTTTTTACTGGACTTGGTGCCATAGCTAGAGGAATTCCGTCTATCAATTCCCAGTCACCTTCCCAATGTTTATAATCTTCATAGGTATAATATTCAATAGCACACATATTATTCCTTTTTTTTGTATATTATATCAAATTTTATATTTTTAATTTCTTGTAATATAGATTTTTTTGGATTTTTAGGGTCTATATTTTTTGGTTTATATTTTTTTTCATATAAGTTGTTTTTTATTAGCCATTCTTTACAACAATTATTATTTAAAATACTCCAAAGTTTGAGTGGATATTTTAAACTTAAAGCATATAAAAAACGATTACTTGTAAGATTTGGTTTTTTTTGTGGTAATTTTTTATATTTTTTTGGAAAAAAAGAGGTATCAATTTTATAATTATTTTTTAAATGGTATAAAAAGTAATTGTAATGAGGATTTTTTGTATAGCTTTTGGCTAACTTCCAAAAACAAAATTTTTTATTAAATATTTTTAAGTCTGTATCAGTTTGTATTAGATAATAATATCCATAATAAAGATATTTAGCAAAAAACATCTTTTCAAATTCTTTATAGATTCTATCACTACTTAAATCACTTAAATCTATTTTTTTACAAATTTCTAAAGTTTTATATTCTATTTTGAATTTAAATCTAGCACTAAATTGAATAGCTCTTAAAACTCTTAGGCTATCTTCTTTAAATTTTTTTTCATTGATTAAACGGATAGTTCTATTTTTTATGTCTTTTTGTCCACCCCAAAAATCTAAAATCTCACCAGTAAAAATATTTATCATAATAGAGTTCATTGTAAAGTCTCTTCTAAGACTTGCTTCTTTTTCATTTTGAGTGAGTTTTACTTCAAACCCACAATGTCCATAACCAGTTTTATTTTCAATTCTAGGTAAGCTTAAATCAAAATTTTTATATTTATATACAAAAAAGCTTTTTCCAACTCCCTTTGCATCTATTTTTTTCATAAGTTTTTCAAAATCTTTAGGAGTTATATCATAAATTTCTATATCAAAATCTTCGGGATTTTTTCCCATTAAAATATCTCTAGAAGCACCACCTACTAAATAAGCGCGATTTGTATAAGTTTTTAGAAGAGTTATTATTTCATTTAGATAGTTGTTTATCAATTTCTGCAAGAGTATATTCCAAAAAATTAATAGTTAAATCAAGTTTTTTATCCAGTTCTGTAATATTTGGTGATTGAAGCCCTTCAAAAAGTACTAAAATTTTTTCTCTTAATTTTTTTAAAAATTTATCATCACAATTTGTTGTATTGTTTTCTTCAATTTCTTCTATTTCATCGATATCTTGTAATGTTTGTAAAATTACTTCTTTTAAATTATCCAATTAGCCACTCCTCAAATTTTCTAAATTCATTTTCATCTTGCATATAAATAAAAAAATCTCTCATTTTTGTATTTACACCATCAAATTTAGCTCGGTATTTTTTTAATCTTTTTAAAGCTTGTTTTATTTCTACATCGTTAGGGTGTTTTTTTAGTAATTTTTTATACAAAACAAAGGCTTCTTTAAAAAAGCCTTGTTGTTCTAGTATTTTTGCATAAGTTTTATTTTGTTGCATATTCAGCTACTAAGCTTCCCATTTCAGAAGTTGAAACTACTTCTTTAGCATCAAAACTACTTAAATCTTTTGTTCTATATCCCTCTTTTAATACAGCTTTGATTGCATTATCGATTCTATCAGCTGCTTTTAATTCACCAAGATCTCTTAGCATCATAGATGCAGACATAATAGTAGCTATTGGATTTGCTATCCCTTGCCCTGCAATATCTGGAGCACTTCCGTGGATTGGTTCATAAAGTCCTACTTTTCCACCTACACTTGCACTTGGAAGAAGACCAATACTTCCTACTACCATACTAGCAGCATCACTTAAAATATCTCCAAAAATATTTCCTGTTAAGATTACATCAAATTGTTTTGGATCTCTAATAAGTTGCATTGCTGCATTATCTACATACATATGTTCAAGTGTTATTTCTGGGTATTCTTTTGCTACTTCTTCTACTACTTCTCTCCAAAGCTGACTTACTTCTAAAACATTTGCTTTATCTACAGAAGTTACTTTTTTATCTCTTTTTAATGCTTGCTCAAATGCAACTTTTGCGATTCTTTTGATTTCATCTCTTGTATAAACCATAGTATTATAAGCTCTATTTTCTTCTTTTGCTCTTGGTTCACCAAAATAGATTCCACCAGTAAGCTCTCTTACCACTACTAAGTTTACCCCTTTAACTACTTCTTCTTTTAGAGTTGAGGCAGCTGTAAGTTCATCAAAAATTACAGCAGGTCTAATATTTGCAAATACATTAAGCTCTTTTCTCATTTTAAGTAAACCAGTTTCTGGTCTTTTCTCTTTTGGTAAAGTATCATATTGTGGTCCACCAATAGCACCAAATAAAATAGCATCACTAGCTAAAGCACCATTTATAGTCTCTTGTGGTAATGGAGTATCAAATACATCTACAGCACATCCACCCATTAAATAATCATTATAATCAAATTCAATATCTTCTACACTTGCAACTGCATCTAAAACTTTTACAGCTTCATCTACAATCTCAGGACCAATTCCGTCCCCTTTTATTAAAGCAATTTTATATTTATTAGCCATTATTTTCCTTTTATTTCTTCTCTTGCATAATTTATTAGTCCACCAGCTGCAATTAATTCTTGCATAAAATCTGGAATAGGAGCGAATTTATAAGTTTTTCCTGTTTCAAAGTTATGAATAGTTCCATTATCTAAATCAATTTTTACTAAATCACCTTCGTTTATTTCATCACTTTCAAGTATTTCAAAAATAGGAAGTCCCATATTAAAACTATTTCTATAAAATATTCTTGCAAAACTTTTAGCAATTACTGCTGCTACTCCTGCTGCTTTTAAAGCTATTGGAGCATGCTCACGGCTACTACCACTTCCAAAGTTATAACCAGCTACAATTATATCACCTGGTTGTACTTTTTTAGGAAATTCTGGGTCTGCATCTTCCATTACATGTTTTGCTAATTCATGTGGGTCTGATGTATTTAAATATCTTGCAGGAATAATCAAATCTGTATCTATATTATCCCCAAATTTCCAAACTTTTCCAGTAATTACATTCATAAATATATCCTTTTATATTAAAGATTTTAAGCGAATTTTACAAAAATTTTAAGAATTTTACAAATTTTTAATTTTTTAATAGATATTTTTAGAAGAATTAACTTATTTAGATATGATATAATTTCGCAAAAAATTTTAAGGAGATGTTTGTGGATTTTGAATATTATGAAATATTACAAGTAAGTAAAACTGCTACAAAACAAGAGATAAAAAAAGCATATAGAAAATTAGCTATGAAATATCATCCAGATAGAAATCCTGGTGATAAAGAAGCTGAGGAGATGTTTAAAAAAATCAATGAGGCTTATGAAGTATTGAGTGATGATGAAAAAAGAGCTATTTATGATAGATATGGAAAAGCAGGACTTGATGGACATATGGGAAGTAGTGGAGGATTTAGTGGATTTGAAGATATTTTTGAAGAGTTCTTTGGATTTGGTGGAAGAAGTAAACCACGTAGACAAACTCCTTATAATTTAGATATTTTAGAAGATATTGAGATTGAATTTAAAGAAGCAGTTTTTGGTGTAAAAAAAGAGATAGAATTTGATTATTTTTCTATTTGTTCTACATGTGATGGCACTGGTGCTAAAAAATCACATACTTGTCCAGCATGTGGTGGGAAAGGACAAATTTTTATAAGACAAGGTTTTATGAGTATTGGTCAAACTTGTCCTCAGTGTGATGGTAGTGGAATAGTAATTGAAGAATCTTGTGAAGAGTGTAAAGGTGCTGGATATAAAATAAATAAAGATAAAGTTGAGATTGACTTACCAGCGGGTGTAGATACTGGTATGAGAATGAGAATAAGTGGTAAAGGAAATGAAGATTTTAATCACCAAAGAGGGGATTTATATATTCAAATAATAGTAAAAGATGATCCTGTATTTAAAAGAAGAGATGATGATATATTTGTAGAAGTACCAGTTTTCTTTACGAGTGCTATTTTAGGTGATACAATAAAAATACCTACTTTAAATGGAGAAAAAGAACTTGAAATTAAACCGCATACAAAAGATGGTAAAAAATATCTATTTAAAGGTGAAGGGATAGCTAATGTTCATACTGGGCAAAAAGGAAATTTAATAGCTATTTTAAAAATAGTATATCCAGAAAAACTTACAGAAGAACAAAAAGAGTTACTTGAAAAACTTCATAAGTCATTTGGTAAAGAGGTACATCATCATAAGTCATTTTTTGAAGAAGCTATTGATAAAGTAAAAGGTTGGTTTAAGTGATTGAATATTGGCAAAATATATATTACCATTTTAATCCTATTGCTTTTGAAGTTTTTGGATTTAAAGTACATTGGTATGGAATTATGTATATACTAGCACTTTTAAGTGCTCTTTATATGGCTAAATATGTAGTAAAAAAAGATAATTTATCTATTTCAGAAAAAACTTTAGATGATTATTTTATTTGGGTTGAGATAGGAGTGATTTTAGGGGCTAGAATAGGATATTTTGTATTTTATGTTCCAGATAATAGTTATTATTTTACTCATCCTTGGGAGATGTTTAATCCATTTATAGATGGAGAATTTGTAGGAATTAGAGGGATGAGTTATCATGGTGCTGTTATTGGGTTTAGTATAGCAACCCTTCTTTTTGTAAAATTTAAAAAAGCAAATTTATGGCAACTTTTGGATATTGTAGCTATAGCAGTTCCAGCTGGATATATTTTTGGAAGGATTGGTAACTTCTTAAATCAAGAGTTAATAGGTCGTATGACAGATGTATCTTGGGGGATATATGTTAATGGTATTTTAAGACATCCAAGTCAACTTTATGAAGCATTTTTTGAAGGTTTTGTAATATTCATCATTTTATTTTTATATAGAAAAAAGAAAAAATTTGATGGAGAGCTTATTGCTTTATATATGATTCTTTATGGAATTTTTAGAAGTTTTTGTGAAATGTATCGTCAGCCTGATCCACAACTTGGATTTATAGTTGGGCATTTTACAATGGGTGAATTGTTAAGTTTCGTAATGATTTTAGCTGGAATTGCTATTTATTTTATAAAATTAAAACAAATTGATAACAAAATTTCAAAAAAATAATATAATTACAAAAATAAAACACATAAAAGGAATTTAAAGTGAAACCAAATCATTTAGAAGATTTAAAATTAGAAAATATTGGAAATATTACTTATAATCCATCTTATGATAAATTAATAGAAGATACAGTAAAAAAAGGTGAGGTTACACAAACTAATTTAGGTGCTACTGCAGTAGATACTGGTATATTTACAGGAAGAAGTCCTAAAGATAAATATTTTGTAAAGCAAAAACCAAGTGAAGATTATATTGCATGGGGAGATATAAATCAACCTATTTCAAAAGAAGTATTTGAACATTTACTTGAAATTTCAAGAAAAGAGCTTTCAAATAGTGATTTATATATTGTAGATGTATTTACAGGTGTTGGTAACTCAAGAAGAGCTATTAGATTTGTTACAAAAACTGCATGGCAAGCACATTTTGTAACTAATATGTTTATTGTTCCAACTGAGGAAGAACTTAAAACTTTTAAACCAGATTTTACTTTTTATGTAGCAAGTGGTGTAAAAAATGAAAAATTCAAAGAACAAGGTTTAAACTCTGAAGTATTTATTGCTTTTAATATTGAAGAAAATATGGCAGTAATGGGTGGAACTCTTTATGGTGGAGAGATGAAAAAGGGAATCTTTACAATGATGAATTATTGGCTTCCACTTGAAGGAAAACTTTCTATGCATTGTTCTGCTAACATTGGTAAAGAAGGTGATGTAGCACTTTTCTTTGGACTTAGTGGTACAGGAAAAACTACACTTTCAACTGATCCAGAGAGAAAACTAATTGGTGATGATGAGCATGGATGGGATGATGAAGGTGTATTTAACTTTGAGGGTGGATGTTATGCAAAAGTGATCAATCTTGATCCTAAAAGTGAGCCTGAAATTTTTGGAGCTATCAAAAAAGGTGCATTACTTGAAAATGTAGTAGTTAAAGAGGGTGAAGTAGATTTTAAAGATGGAAGCAAAACAGAAAATACAAGAGTTTCATATACAATTGAACATATTGAAAATCATGAATGTACTTTAAGAGGTGGACATCCAAAAAATATTATTTTCTTAACAGCTGATGCATTTGGAGTATTACCTCCAGTATCTAAACTTACAAAAGAGCAAGCAATGTATTATTTCTTAAGTGGATATACAGCAAAAGTAGCAGGAACTGAAAGAGGAATTACTGAGCCTGTAGCTACATTTAGTGCTTGTTTTGGTGAACCATTTTTACCATTACATCCAACTGATTATGCAAAATTACTTGGTGAAAAAATTGATAAACATGAAGTAAATGTATATTTAGTAAATACAGGATGGACAGGTGGTCCTTATGGAGTAGGTAAAAGAATGAGTATTAAAGATACAAGAGCTTGTATTAATGGTATTTTAAATGGAAGTATTAATGATGCTGAATTTGAGACATTACCAGTATTTAAACTTCAAATTCCAAAAGCACTTGATGGTGTTGCTGATAACAATGTGTTAAATCCAAGAAATACATGGAAAGATAAAGAAGCATATGATGCACAACTTAGAAAATTAGCTTCTATGTTTATTAAAAATTTTGATAGATATGCAGATGCAGAGAATGCAGAAATTTATAAAAAAGCAGGTCCGGAACTTTAATTAGTTTTGGGCTTTGGAGTGTCGTTTGAAAGGAAAAATTTTAAGTTATGATTCTAAAAAAGGGATAGGAAGAATCATAACTTCTAAAAAACAGATTAAAACATTTACTGCTAAGGATTTAATTAACAATATAATTCCTGAAGTAGGATTGGAAGTAACATTTGAAATTGAAGATGGGAAGTTAAGAAATATAGATATTGAAGATATATATACTCTAGTAGATACTGTAAAAAAAGAGGTTTTTTATACTCCACCAAAAGAACTGAATATAAAAGAGACTGTTTCTTTAAATGAATGTTTAGATAATTTTTTTAAAAAATATTTTAATGTAATAAATAAATATCAATCTTATCTAAACTCTCCTAAAACTTTACCTTATAAAAAAATTAAAAGATTTATATTTACCGCTTATAATAATTTAGTAGAAATAGATACTAATATTAATGACAAACATTTATTAAGTGTAAAAAATTCTTTAGAAGAATTGGAGTTTTATTATGATTCTTTAATAGGAGATATAAAATATCCATCGGAAATTTTATTAGATAAAATCTTTTTAAAAAAACAATTAGAGTTTCAAAGTATAAATAAAAAATTTGAGGTTAATAAAAAAATAATTTCAGAAAATTTATCAAAATCTAAGTCATTAGAGGGAAAAATAAAACAATTAGAAATAGAACTAAAGAGTTTAAGTCCAAAATCTGATATTTATATTCAAAAAGAAGCTGAACTAAAAGGGTATAAAAAAAATTATGTAGATTTAATAGATAAAGCACAAACTTTAAAAGATGAAAATGCTACTTTAATAAAAGATATTGTTTTATTTAAAGAGTTTTATAAAGAATTATTTAAAGATATTTTTATTAAAAAGACAAAAATGTTATCCAAAGTATTGATTAAAGAATTAGATAGTATTGCTTATGAATGTGATACTATTTTGTGGAAAAATGCAAAAGCTTCAAAAGCTATACAACATTTTTTTAAAGACGCAAAAATAGAAGGAAGTTATAGTACAAAAACTTTTATGAAATATTATTTAAAAAATTTAAATACAGAAAAAATGAATAATAAAGATAATGAATTAGTAGAAATTTTTAACGAATTAAAACTTTTAAGTAAAAGTGTTGTTATTTATAACAAAAATAGAAGTCATGCTAGAGAAATAACACTAGAGATAGAAAATTTAGATCATGATACAGATGTTAAGATATTTAATATCTTTAAAGAATTTATTCTTTATATTAAAGAGAATAGTACATTTATAGATATAATTATCCTTCATATAGAAGAAAATATAGTAGGTAGTATAAGTAAAATTATGCCTATTTTTTCAAAATTAGGGATAAAAGCAATTCTTTATTCAGATAATATTAAAGCTGATAATATAATTAAAACAAAAGACTTATATAAGGAATTAAGAAACCTTATATAAAAATAGCACTCATATATCCAACTACTTGAGAATCATCGTTAGTAGCATCTGCACTTGTTCTATAGTCAACTATAAGAGAAGATAAATGATTTTTATCTGCACTTAAAATCATAGCCTCAATACCTATTTTACCACATGCTTCACATTTCTGAAGTTTTTTTATATCTAGATCATATACAGCTTGGATACAATTATAGTCTAAAGCCATTGCGGTTTCTTTGTCATAATAATGACTTAAATCAGTGCTAATTACAATTAAATTTTTTTCATCTTCTAATAAAAAATCAATAATTTTACTTAATTCATTCGAAGAATAGTCTGAATAAATTATTTCTACAATAGAAGGGTCTTTAATGTAGTGAGCTATAAAAGGGGTTTGTACTTCAGTTGAATGTTCATTATGTGCATTTGGAATATATGAAAGATTAAATTTTTCTAATAATAGTTTTGAGTATTCTGTATCTATAGGAATGTTTTTACAAGGTGTTTGATATATATCTTCTAAGCATATACTAGCTCCTTCATAAGCTATTTTATGGCTAGGTCCTATTAAAATAACTCTTTTTTCATCAAAATTTTGAGTCATTTTATATACAAAGTTTGCAGTAAAACCTGAATAAACCCATCCAGCATGAGGAGCTATTAGAGCTTTTGGAGCTACTTTAAAAAGTCTTTTTTTATTTTCTTCATCAATATTTTTATCTAAAATTTCATTAAAATAATTTATAAAAGTTTCTATTTCATTACAATTTTCTGGATAAAACCCAATATTACTCATTTTTCTCATTTTTGTGCTACCACCTTATTTCTAGTTTCTTTTGCTTTATAAAGCATAGTATCAGCATTTTTGATTAATTCATCTATACTAGAACCTTTGTGAGCAATTCCTATAGAAATAGTATATGTTATTATATTATTTTCTTCATCTATTATTTTTTGAGATTCTATAGTTTTTCTTATTTTTTCTGCTACTAGCATTGAATATGGTCTAGGACAATCATATAAAAATATTATAAACTCTTCTCCACCATATCTTGCAACTATATCATTTTTCCTTACACTAGTATTTAATATTTTTGCAGTATGTTTGATTACTAAATCTCCAGTTTGATGTCCATATGTATCATTTATCTTTTTAAAGTGATCAATGTCACACATTAATACAGCTATCTCTTTTTTTTCTCTTAATGCTGTTAAAAACATTTTTGTAGCTACTTCAAAAAAGTATCTTCTATTATATATATTTGTAAGAGGATCTTTAAATACCATCTCTTTAATTTCATCTATTAAAATTGCATTTTTGATATTATTATCAATTCTACACATCAATTCTTCTTCAACAAAAGGTTTATGTAAGAAGTCATTAGCGCCGATTTTAAGTAATGTTGATGAAATGTGTTTTTCAGATACGGAAGATAATGCTATAATTATTTTTTCATCTATGTCATACTTTTGTCTTATTTTTTTTATTAAAGTCATTCCATCCATATTTGGCATTTCATAATCAGTAAGAATAAGCTTAATATTAGGGTTTTCTTCGATTTTTTCTAAAGCTTCAAGACCATCTTTTGCCGTAATTATATCTATAAAAGGATAACATTTTTTTATTAATCTTATATTTATAAGAAGAGCAGTTTTACTATCTTCTACTATTAAAATAGATTTGTTTTTTAAATATTCTAATATTTGTAGCTTATTTATAATATGTGAAAATTGATTTGATTCTGTTTTAACTATAAAATCTAAAACATTTAGTTTTGATAATTTGTCTTTTAAAATTTTATCAGGGAAACCTGTAATTAGGATTAGAGGGATTTTATATGATAAAATATATTCTTTTATGTAATGTTCATCATAGTTTTCCATAAATATATCAGATATTATTAAATCATAATTTTGTATATTTAATTCATTTAACATTTCTATAGAAAAAGCATTGTCTACTATAAAATTAAATTGTTTTTCAATTTCTTTTTTTAAGTTTTTTGCATAAAACTTATCATCTTCTATTATTAAAATTTTCATAAAACACCCTCTCAAAATATAGTCCGTTTGGAATAGTTAATTTGCTTGAAATTTTTTTTTCTTTATTTAGTTGTAATTCTAGGTCTTTTATTGTTAAATTTTTATCAGAAATATCTAATAAAAATTGAGTCATCATTCTAATTTGACTTCTTAGAAAACCATTTCCTATAAATTTGATTATAGCATAATTTTTATATATTATAAAGTTAGTTTTATAAATTTTTCTTTCATAAGAATTTACAACACTTCCCATTTTACAAAAGTATTCAAAATTATGTGTTCCTTCAAAAAGTTTAATACTTTTTTTTATTATATCTATATCTAAATTTTTTTTATATAGAGTGTAATTTGAGTTAAAAGGAGTATATTTATTGGTTATTATATAGCGATAACTTCTAGCTTTTGCATCAAATCTAGAGTGAAAATCATTATTTACAAATTTTATTTTTTTTATATATATTGAAGGGGTTATTATTTTATTTAAACTATCTTTTAATTTTTCTAGGTTTTGCCAATAATTAGGGATTAAAAAGTCTATACTTTGATTTAATGCATGAACTCCAGTATCAGTTCTTCCTGCATAGTTTATTTTTGAATTTATATTTAAATTTTTTAGTGCAGTTTCAATTTTGTCTTGAACAGTTTGTTTGTGTGGTTGTGATTGAATTCCTTGAAATTTACTTCCATCATAACTAATTATCGCTTGAACTTTTAAAATTGTTTTATCCTTTTTCTTTCTATCAATTTAGCTAAGAATATAAATGCAGGTATAATTAATAAAATAGAATATAACTTTTTATAGCTACCAAAAGCTATTGCATAATATAAGACCGAAATAATTAACCCATAAATTATAGAATGATTTTTTTGATATCTATTATGAAAAAAACTGATACTTGCTAAAAAGAAAAAACTAATAATAGGGAAAAAAGATATTATTAGATATTTGTTAGTTCTTTTTTTATATGTTTCTAAATACTCTTTAATTGTATTAAATGATAATTTAGTTAAAGATATTTTTTGATTTAGTTCTAAATTTTGAAAATTTATTTTTGAAAATTGTGTATTTTTTTGAGAATATACACTTCCTCTATATAAAGATAATACAAAATAATTGTTTTTTCTTAGTGTTTTTGCTGTTTGTGCATTTATTAAAATATTTTTATTATTATTATAAAGAACAATATTTTTATAAATATTTTTATCTTTCTTCTCAATAAAAATATTCCATTCACCTAGTTTTTGTCCTATTGAAGAGGGTGTAAAGTTGAATTGGGATTCTGTTTTTTTGATATTTATAAAGTTTCTATATAATATTTGACTAGTTGGAATTGAAAAAAAAGTGATTATTAAAAGTAATATAGTTAAAAATATTGATAAATAAAAAAAAGGTTTTGTTATTTGTTTAGGGTTTATTCCTAAAGCTAATACAGTGATTAGCTCTGAGTTTTCAAATAATTTTGATATTGAAATAGCAGCTGTTATGAAAAAAGTAAGAGGGAGAGTATAAAATATAATTTCTGGTAAACTTAGAATATATAAATATAAAAATTCCCAAATGTTTATTTTTAATACAGCTGTCATATTTGAGATAGTAAGTAACAATACCATAGAAGCTATTATAAATAAAATAATAAATAAAGTAAAAAAACTTTTAAAAAAATTATCTATTAAATATTTATTTAACTTAAGCATATAGCATATTCCATAATTTTATAAATTTATCTTCAAAAACCCATACTACAAATAATCCAAGACTTAAAAATGGGATGAAAGGAAGCTCTAAATCTTTTTTTGTAATTCTATTATAAATAGATGGAAAAATAGCAAAAATAGCGCTTAAAAATATAGCTATTAGACTTAGTTTTATTCCTAAAATAGCACCCATTGTAGCGAATACTAAAATATCTCCTTCACCCATTGCTTCTTTATTGATTATTGCACTGACATAATCACGAATAAATACAGCCCCACCAGCAAAAAGTAGAGCATTTGTAAAATTTTCTATAATATTTGGGCTTGAAAATATAGCAAATGTTACAGGTAGTATATTCATAATGTATGTAATAGCTTTATATTTTAGATCTACCATAGATGAAACTAATAGAGATAAAAAACTAGCCATTAGCATTACACTAAAAATATTAAATCCACTTTTATAATAAACACTTGCTACTATAATTCCACTTACAAGTTCAACTAAAGGGTATTGAATAGAGATTTTTTCACCACAAAAAGCACATTTTCCTTTTAGTATAATATATGAAATTATAGGTATATTATGCCACCATTTAAGAGGAGTTTTACAAGTAGGGCAGTGGCTAGCAGGAAATACTATACTCTCTTTTTTTGGTATTCTAAGTATGACAACATTTAAAAAGCTACCTATTATGATTCCAAATACAAAAAAAACTATAATATCCATTAAATACCCCCAAACCTTCTATCTCTTTTTTTGAAATCATCTATAATTTTATTCAATTCTTTATCGGTAAAATCTGGCCATAAAGTAGGAGTAAAAAACATTTCAGCATATGCAACTTGCCAAAGTAAAAAGTTACTTAGTCTTATTTCTCCACTTGTTCTAATAAGTAAATCCACATCTGGTATATTGCAAATTCCTGTATCTAAATTTTTAGATATATTTTCTTCTGTAATCTTTTCATTTTTTTCATATAATCTTTTTATAGCTCTTGTTATTTCATTTCGGCTTCCATAATTTAAGGCTAATACTTGTGTAAGTTTTGTAAAATTTTTTGTTTTTTCTTTTGTTTCTTCTATTCTTTTTTGAAGTTTTTTTGAGAATTTAGATATATCTCCTATTACTTCAAATTTTATTTCATTTTTAATATAAGTATCAAGTTCTTTTTTTAAATATTTATCTAGTAAATTCATTAAAAATTCAACTTCCATTTTAGGTCTTTTCCAATTTTCTGTAGAAAAAGCATATAAAGTTAAATATTTAATTTCTTCATGTTTAGCACAATAAGTTGTAATATCTCTTACAACTTCAGCACCAATTTTATGACCTTCAGTTCTAGTTTTTCCTTGAGCTTTTGCCCATCTTCCATTTCCATCCATAATTATTGCTAAATGCATATTAAACCTTTAAATTTATTAAACTATTATTTTCTTGTATTTCAAACAGAGGTTTTATTTTTTCATTTTTTATTGTTATATTAAAATTTAATTCATTTGTATATTTTTTTAAAAAACTGAAACTATTTTGAAATTCTACCATTAAAATTAGATAAATTTCATCAGTTAAATAAATTTCTCCTCCAATAGCACCTAAATTTTCAAAATATGCATAAAATTGTAATTTTCTTTTTCTTTGTTTTATTTGAATTATAGCTTTTTTTTCATCTTTAATAAATAGATGTTTTATTTCTTGATTAAATGCAAGTAACATTTGTGAAAAAAATAAAAACTCATCTTTATTTGATGCGTTTGCTAGATGATTTAATAAAAAACTTTTATATTTTTCATTTGATTCTAAAGGATTGTCTTTTAGTAAATCATCTATTGTATATTTTATTGTTTCAGGAAATTTGTTAAATATATTTGGTAGTTTTGTTAAATTTTTTATCTCTATTTTAGATTCAGTTTGTAAAATTTCAGCTTTATATTTAGCTCCAACTTCAAGAGGAGTATAAGATTTGGTTTCAACCTCTTTTTTTCCAAGTTGTAAAATATATCTTATAGGATTTAGTTGTTTTTTTACGGTGATTGTAAGAGGAAGGGTGGCATTAAATTCAGTAGGCATATTAAGGCGATTTGTTGCCTTTAGGATTTTGCCTACTTGTGAGATATTAAACATTTTTTGTTTCCTCTATTATCATTTTGGCTATTTCAAATTTTGAATTTTGAGGAAGTTTTATCTCTTTATTTTTTGTAATAAAAATCACTTCATTCTCATCACTTCCAAAATTGTTTTTTGTAAGTAAATTAAAACATATCGCATCACAATTTTTTGAAATCAGAGCTTTTTTTGCACTATTTATTCCATTTACTTCATCAGTTTCAGCTTTGAATCCTATTTTTTTAATTCCATTTATTGAAGCTAAAATATCGATGTTTTTGTGTAACTTTAATTCCCAAGTATCTGAATTTAATTTATCTTTTTTTATTTTACCGCTTACAGGAGTAGGGCTATAATCACTCACAGCTGCTGCCATAAAAAGATATTCATTTTTTGGTACTAATAAATCAAGCTTTTCTTTTAAGCTTTTTACACTATCAAATTTTTCTATTTTAATCTCTTTTGGTAGATTGTGGTTTTTTGAAGATAATAAAATTACATTTGCTCCAGCTAAATATAATGTAAGTGCTAAATTTTCCCCCATTTTTCCACTTGAGAAGTTAGATATAAATCTTACATCATCTATTTTTTCTATAGTCCCACCTGCAGTTACTATTACATTTTTATCTTTCCAAAATTCATCACTATTTAAAATCTTTAAAGCTTTATAAAAAATATCTTTAACATCTGCCATTTTTCCAATACCCTCATCACCACAAGCAAGAAGTCCACTATTTGCTTCGATTATATGATGAGGTAGATTTTTGAATGAATTTTGAGTAGTAGGGTGAAGATACATATTTGTATTTGCAGCTGGTGCTAAAAGGATTGGTTTTGTAAAAGCAAGATATGTTTGAAGTAATAAATTATCAGCAATTCCAGCATTTAATTTATTTATAGTATTTGCAGTAGCAGGGGCAATGATAAAAATATCAGCCCATTTTCCAATATCGATATGATTATATTCATTTGCCCAATTCTCAGTTTCTTCTGTAAGTACTTTATTTTTTGTAAGGCTTTCAAATGTAAGAGGAGTGATAAAATTTTGAGCAGACTTTGTCATTACTACTTTTACATTATCCCCATTTTTTACAAAAAGACGGATTAGCTCTAATGTTTTGTATATCGCAATACTTCCTGTTACACCTATTAAGATATTCAACTTATATATCCTTTTTTAAAATTATATCACATTTTTTTCAGCAATTTTTTCATACATATTTTGAGATATTTCTTTTAATCTTTTATTAAAATTTAGATCAAATTCATCATCAAATAAGTATGTTTCACAAATTTCTTCTTCTTTTGATAAAAATAATAAGTATTTTTTTAATATTTCGATATTTGTTGTTTTTCTTTGTAAATGTTTTTTTATTTTTTCAGTTTCCTTATTTATTTCATTTTCATCAATGCAATTATAAAATTCTTCAGCAAATTTTCTTTGAGTCCAACCTATTTTTTTTAAACTTTTTTTGATTTTTTGTTGTAAATATTCTACTTCATTCATAATATGTCCCTTTTTGTCCCTTAGTATGTTGCATAATTTCAATGTCGAAAGACAAAACAACTAAAAAGGAGGTGATAAAAATGAATTATATCAAATGTGATTGTAATTATCCAGATTGGGTAGAAGATAGGGGATTAGAAGATGAAGATTTGGTTCAGGATAGATGGTGTGATTAAGGAAGTTAATCCTCTTGAAGAGGAGATAAATGTTAAGTTAGAACAAATTAATAAATAAGGAGATAAAAATGGCAAATAATAATCATAAAGCAAATCAAGCAAATGCAAATAAAGGGACAAGTGGAACAAATAAAGCTTATTCAAAAGTTCATGGAAATAGAGGAAAACAATTAAATCCAAATTATAAAGGAGGTAAAAATGGCTAAAACAGCAAATTGTGTACCAAATATGCCAAGCACAACAGGAAATCCATCAGGTGGTGGTAGAGGTAATTGTCCATCAAAAGGTGGAAAATAAAGATAGACTTTTTAGTCTATCTGTTTTATACATTCATTTATATTTTCTTCAAATAGATTTAAAAATTTACTAGGAGTTTCCTCATATTCATCAAAATCTATTTTTTTTTCTGTTTTGTTTAAAGCACATATACAAATATTAGTTCCTTTTTTAATATAATATCTACTATATGGCATTTCATAAGCACTACATTGTCTTACTATTTTATATTCTACATCTAAAGGGTATCTAGAGTGAATATATTGACTATCTACATATAAACCACTACCTACAATTATAATAGCAGTAGTACTACCTATTAAAGGTTTGATTTTAGTTTTATATACTTTTTCTGTGATTAAAGATTCTCCACATTCTTTACATTTTATGTCGTTACTTAATTTTATAATATTTTCTTTTTCACAATTAGGACAATTTATATGTATGTTGTGCTCCACTTATTTACTCCCAAAAAATTTATAAAAGAAATTTTTTACTATTTTTTGTGGTGTTCTGCTTAATGCAAGGCTTCCTTTTTCGACATCTTTTGTAATAGTACTTCCAGCAGCTATCATAGTATCATCTTCTAAAGTTACAGGAGCTACTAATTGAGAATCACTTCCAACAAATACATTTTTTCCTATAATCGTTTTATATTTGTTTTTTCCATCATAATTACAAGTAATTACTCCTGCACCTATGTTTGTTCCACTATCAATCTCACTATCTCCAAGGTATGCTAAATGTCCAGCTTTTACATCATTTAGAATTGATTTTTTAACTTCTACAAAGTTTCCAATTTTACTATCATTTATTTCACTTGCAGGTCTGATTCTTGCCATTGGCCCGATTTCACTATTTTTAATATTTGCTTGTTCAATAATGCTATTTGCTTTTATAAAACTTTCTTCAATTACACTTTTACCTTTAAAGACACATCCACTCTCAATCTCACATTCACCTATAAACTCTACATCATTTTCTATATAAATAGTTTCAGGTAGATGCATAATTACACCTTCTCTCATCCATTTTTCTTTTATTCTATTTTGGTGTATTCTTTCAGCATTTGCTAAGTCAAATTTTGAATTTACCCCTTTAAAATCTTCTTCTTTTACTTCAATAGCTTTTATAGTTTTTCCTGCTTTATTTGCTAAATCGATAATATCAGTTAAATAATATTCTTTTTGTGCATTATCATTACTTAAAAGTGGTAAAAACTCTTCTAAAATCTCTTTTTTTACTAAATATACACCAGCATTTACATATTTTATCTTTTTTTCTTCATCAGTAGCATCTTTTTGTTCTACAATTTTTTTAACTTCATTATTTTCAATAACAACTCTTCCATATCCATCTGGATTTTCTAAATGGATTACACTCATAACAATATCAGCATCAATTTCAGTAAATTTTTTAAGCTCATCTGCCGTTACTAAAGGCATATCTCCATTTAAGATAAATACTTTATCTTTTTTTGGATTACAACACTTTACAGCACCACCTGTTCCTGGGAAATTTATATGATCTTGTGTTACAAAAGTTATATCATTAAAATATTTATTCATATGTTCAATTACTTTTTCTTTTTGGTGATATACTACGACTTGAATATCATCTGAAAGTTTTTTTGCTTCATTTATAGAGTAATAAAGCATCTTTTTGCCACTGATTTTATGTAAAACTTTTGGGGTATTTGATTTCATTCTTGTCCCAGCTCCAGCTGCCATAATAATAACTGATAACATTTATATCCTTTTTTTGATATAATTATAACAAAAAAATAAAATGGAGTATTAAATGGATTTAGCTACAGTCATAGGGCTTGTTGGAGCACTAGGTCTTATTGTCGCTGCAATGGCGATGGGGGTTGGTGTAGGACCATATATTGATGGACAATCAGTTTTAATCGTTGTTCTTGGTTCTTTGATGACTCTTTTTATTAACTTTAAAATGGAGCATATGAAATCTTTTGCTAAAGTTTTTATGATTGCAATCAAACCTAGTTATGTGCCAGATTTTGAAGCTTTAATAAAAAAACTTGTAGATTATGCTACTCAAGCAAGAAGAGATGGAATTTTGTCTCTTGAGAGTGCCGCGGCTGCGGAAGAAGATGAATTTTTGAAAAAAGGGCTTTCAATGGCTGTAGATGGCAATGAACCTGATACTATTAGAGAATTACTAGAAATTGAACTTGAACAAATGGATGCAAGACATAAAGAATTTATGTCTATTTTTGGTAACTGGGCAGGACTTGCAGGTGCTATGGGGATGATTGGGACACTTGTAGGACTTGTTGCCATGCTTTTAAATATGTCAGACCCAGCAGCAATTGGTCCAGCAATGGCCGTTGCCTTACTTACTACACTTTATGGAGCGATGATTGGGAATATTTTTGGTGGTCCTATTGCTGGTAAGCTTGGACTTAGAAATTCTGAAGAAATTTTAGCAAAAACTATGATTATTGAAGGAATTATGTCTATCCAATCTGGTGATAATCCAAGAACTTTAGAAGCAAAATTATTAAGCTTTTTACCACCGGATCAGAGAAAATCTCAATTTGAATAAGGGAAATAATGGCTAAAAAATGTAAATGTGAATGTCCTGAATGTATGCCAGAGTGGCTAGCTACATTTGGAGATTTAATGAGTCTTTTATTATGTTTTTTCGTTTTACTTCTTTCCATGTCTACAATGGATGCAAAAAAAATTGCTGAAGCAGTTGGAAGTTTAGCTGGAAGTATGGGGGTAATGGATGGAGGAACTATTGTAAAAACAACTAAAGAAAAAGGAAGTCCAACTTCACAATCACCAACTGATGCTAATAACATGGATAAACAAATTTCACAAGCTATTGCAGAATTTAAAGAACTTTCACAAAATGCAAATGGAAATGCTATCTCTTTAGAAGAAGGTGAAGAAGGTTTTTTAATCCATTTACCAGCAGATATAACATTTAAAAGTGGTAGTGCAGAATTAGCAAATGAAGATTCTGTTTTATTTTTAAAAAGACTTGCTTTAATTATTAAAACATTAGATCCAGAAGTGCAAGTACAAGTAAGAGGATATACAGATAATGTACCACCTCCAAAAACATCTCCTTTTCAAGATAATTGGGAACTTAGTGCAGCAAGAGCGATTACAGTAGTAAAAGAACTTATAAAAGATAGAGTAAAACCAACAAGACTTAGTGCAGCAGCTTATGGAGAGTTTCATCCAATAGCTACAAATGCAACTCCTACTGGAAGAGCTAAAAATAGGAGAGTAGATATTGTCTTTTTTGCACAAAAAAAACAGCTTCAAAATAAAGTTCAAAAATCGGTATTGGATAATATGAAATGAAAAAAATAGTACTTTTATTGTTTTTTTTGCTCCCTTTAGTAGCAGCTGAAGTGAATGCTCCACCTATTCCGGTAGTAGACTTAACTATAAACTCCCCTGAAACTCCTACACAACTTGTAAAAAGTTTAAATATAATGATATTGCTTACAATACTAGTACTTGCTCCTAGTATTGTTTTAGTGATGACTTCATTTGTAAGACTTTTGGTTGTTTTTTCATTTTTACGTCAAGCATTAGGTACTCAACAACTTCCTCCAAGTCAACTTTTAATCTCTTTAGCTTTAGTTTTAACATTTTTTATAATGGAACCATATGCAAAAGTAGCATATAAGCAAGGGATTGAACCTTATATGAATGAAAAAATAGGATATCAAGAAGCATTTGAAAAAAGTGTAAAACCTTTTAAAAATTTTATGATAAAAAATACTAGAGAAAAAGATTTAGCTTTATTTTATAGAATTCGTCATATGCCAAATCCAAAAACTATAGATGATGTACCTTTAAGTATATTAGTCCCAGCATTTATGATAAGTGAACTTAAAACCGCATTTGAGATAGGATTTTTAATCTATTTGCCATTTTTGATTATTGATATGGTAGTGAGTGCAATTTTGATGAGTTTAGGTATGATGATGCTTCCACCTGTAATGATAAGTTTACCTTTTAAACTTTTAGTATTTGTTTTAGTAGATGGATGGAATTTGTTAGTTCAAAGTTTAGTAGAAAGTTTTAAATAATATGAATATATATTCAGATATAATTATAAAAAAGTTGATATAATTCGAAAAATTTTTTAAGGATTTTTGATGGAAAATTTTAAATTTAGTGAAATTAGTGATTTATGTATAAAATGTGGTAAATGTATACCAGAATGTACAATCCATAGAATAAATCCAGATGAAACAACATCTCCAAGGGGTTTTTTAGACCTTTTAAAAGGGGTAGAAGAGGGAGAAATTCCTCTTGATAAAAATGCAAAAGATATATTTGAGAGTTGTTTTTTATGTACAAATTGTGTTCAAGTTTGTCCAAATCATCTTCAAACAGATTTTGCTATTGAAAATGTAAGAAAAGATATAGCAGATAAATTTGGAATTGCATGGTATAAAAAAGCATTTTTTATGCTTCTTAGAAATAGAACACTTTTTGATATAGTAGCAAAATTTGGGTATATGTTTCAAACTTGTGGATTTAAAATCGAAGAAGAAAAAAATGCAATGAGGAGTAGATTTTCTTTGCCTCTTGTAAAAAAAGGAAGATTACTTCCTAGTATGAAGAAAAAATCATTTTTAAGAAAATATCCTGAAAATATTCCAGCAAAAAATCCTAAAAAAAGAGTAGCAATTTTTATAGGTTGTTTAGCAAATTATAATTTTGTAGAAGTAGGGGATAGTTTAGTTAAGATTTTAAAAGAGCTTAATATTGATATTTTTATCCCTAAAAAGCAAATGTGTTGTTCTGCTCCTGCTTATTTTACAGGTGATTTTGATACTGTAGATAAACTTGGTAAATTTAATTTTGATTATTTTAGTGAATGGATAGATGAGGTTGATGCTATTTTAGTACCTGAAGCTACTTGTAGTGCGATGCTAAAAGTTGATTATGAGCATTACTTTGAAAAATATGCTCCAGAATATTTAGAAAAACATAATAAAATCAAACAAAAAATTTATGGAGCAACTGAATGGCTATATAAAGAAACTAATTTGCTTGAAATTTTAGAAAAAAAAGAAAAATCTTCTACAAAAATAACATATCACGACCCATGTCACTTTAGAAAAGTGCAAGGAGTTTGGAAAGAACCAAGAGAGCTTTTAAAACAAAACTATACTTTTACAGAGATGAGTGATCCAAATATTTGTTGTGGATTTGGTGGAATTACTATTCAAACAGAAAAATTTCATTTAGCACAAAAAGCTGGTAAAATAAAAGCTGATATGATTGAAGAGACTAAGTCAGATTTTGTAGCTGCTGAATGTAGTGCTTGTAGAATTCAAATCACTGAAGCTTTAAATGAAGTGGATTCAAAAACTAACTTTAAACACCCACTTGAGTTAATTGCTGAGAGTTTGTAATTTATTTACAATCTCTTGCATTTTTATATAACTTTTATCAAACTTTAATCTTACTTTATCTTTTTCAAGCATATCAATAAAATCCATAAGTAATATTTCTTTATCAAAAATTACCCCTATAAATTTTCCTAAATCTAAATAGGGATTTAGCTCTTCTAATTCATCAATTATAAACTCTTTATCAAATTTTTTATAATCAAGTACTAAATCTCTATAAAATTTTCCTTGATTTTTATTGTTATAGATTAAATCATCAATAGGATATATTTCACTAAAACCTGGTACAATTACTTGATAAGCAAAATATCCCATAAACTCATATTTTCTAAAATAGATATCTTTATCAATTTTGTATTTTTTAAAGTTCCATTTAAAGGGTTTGTTTTTATTTTCTTTTAAAAAGTTTTTATGAACTAATCCCATATTTGAAATAAAATGACTCTCTAAATTATAACTATCTTTTACCTCATCTAAATTATTACTAAATTCTCCTATATTTTCAAAATCTTCTCTTCCTTGAAAAATTTCTAAATAAGCTTTGTTTATCGCTTTTTCTTGATTTATATCACATCCAAAAGAGAGTAATATTTTATTACCTTTTATATAGCTTACAGCCATTACAGGATATTTATTTAAAGTAGCATCATATACTTGGATATGTTTTGAATTGTATTTATGTTTTATTTTAGGTAGATTAAGCCCTTTTTTTATCACTTCAAATTTTACATATCTCTCAATTATTTCACTTATTGCATTTAAATAAGCTGTTTTTTTATCACTATAAAAAGCCATTCCATTTGAGGCATATAAATTTTGAACTAAATTTATAGGAAAATATACCTTTTTTTTATCTTTTTTACGAATAAATGGAATAGAAAGTATCTCATCAGTGCAACTTGAAAAATCGATTAAATCCTCTTTTTCTAAATTATCAATTTTATAAAATTTTCTAAGTTTTGAAGTTAAAAAATTAGCTACTATTTTACTATCTGGATAAACTTTAGCTAAAAAATAATCTTCAAAATAGTTTCTTGTAAGAAGTCTCTCACACATTTCTCCTAAAGCGGAGTTTTTTGCAGTTTTTTTGTCAAAACCTTTTCCATTACTAAAAAAAGGTAAATTAGTAGTATTTAGAGTATAAGAATATACATGATGAAAAAAATATTCATCATAGTATGTATCAATCTGTAGAGTTTTTAATATTTGTTTCATCTTTTTCCTTAAAATATCTATCTAAAAATTCACATATATAAGCCCCTGCTAAAAATATAAGCCAACTTACATAAATCCATACAAAAACAAATAATACAATACTAAATGAACCATATAAAGAATTATAAGTTTTATTATAAACTACATAATAAACAAATAAACTTTTAGCAATAGAAAAGACTAATGCTGCTAAAAAAGATGAAATAAATAAGGCTTTTGTTTTTAATTCTTTATTTGCCCCTAAATTGTAAGAAAGCCAAAACATTACAAAAATAGTTAAAAATGGAATTAAACTTAAAAGATCTATATTTTTTGTATATTCAGATGAGTTTAAAATCTCTTGAGCTTTTATTGATATATAGATACTAAATGATAATAAAATAGGAAAAAGAGTCATAGTAGTCCAATAAACTGTGATTTTATTAAAAAACTCTCTTTTTTTTGAATGAAAAATATTTTTCATAATAGTTTCAAAGTTTTGAAAAAATAAAATACTAGTAACAAATATATATATACCACCGGTAATTCCCATAGATTTAGAGTTTTTAAGAAAAGAGTTTACATACTCTTTTATCATTTCTTGGTTTGTTGGAAGTATATTTGAGATGATAAATCCTTCAATTTTTTGATAGTATTCAGCAAACATAGGTGTTGATGATAAAAGGGATAATATAATTAGTAATATTGGTACAATTGAAAATATTGTATAAAAACTAAGACTACTAGCTTGTATTGTTAAATGTTCTATTATTTGTTTAAATCTATTTTTATCTATAGCTTTAATAATATCTATAATTTCTAATATATTATTTTTCAAAACTTTCCACCTTTTCTTCTAATTCAAGATATCTTTCAATTTTATCTTCAAGAAGATTTTTTATTTTTTCAAGCTCTTCACTCATTTTAACTATCCCTTTTTCTTCATAACATTTTGGATCAGCTAAACATTCATTTAACTCTATCACTTTTTGTTCAAGCTCATCTATTTCATCAGGCAATTTTTCATATTCCATTTTTTCTTTATAGCTAAGCTTTGTTTGTTTTCTCTCTTTTTTAGGCTCTTCTTTTTTAGTTTTTATTTCTTTTTCAAAATTTTGCAGCTCTTTTAGATTTTTTTCTATATCTAAATATTCAGTATAAGGGATATAACTCTCTTCTATAATACCATCGCCTTTAAATATAAAAAGTTTATCAGCTAATTTATCTACAAAATATCTATCATGACTTACGAAAATTACAGCACCTTTAAAATCCATTAAATATTCTTCTAAAATATTAATAGTTGGGATATCTAAATCATTTGTAGGCTCATCTAAAATCATTACATCATAATCTTTTGTAAACATTAAAGCTAAAGCAACTCTTGATTTTTCTCCACCACTTAAAATACCTATTTTTTTATCTAAAAACTCTTTTGGAAAAAGGAATTGTTTTAAATATCCATATACATGAAAATTTCTTCCTCTAACCTCAACTCTATCTCCTCCCATAGGACAAAAAGTTTCAATTAATGTTTTATCATCTTTTAGCATTCTTCTATTTTGGTCAAAATATCCAATTTTAATATCGCCTTTTTTAATTTTACCACTATCGATATCCATCTCACCCATCATAATTTTAAGCAAAGTTGATTTACCAGCTCCATTTGGTCCTACTATTGCGATTTTGTCTTTTTGAAGGATTCTAGTGCTAAAATTTTTAATAAGAGTTTTATTTCCTAGTGTTTTTGTTACATTTTCAAGCTCAAAAAGAAGCTTTTGTTTATTTATTTTTTGGTTTTCTTTTGCCATAAGCTCTCTTTGAAGCTCAAGCGACATTTTTCTAATAAGTGAAGGATTTTTTTTGGCTTGTTCTCTCATTTGCATTACTCTTTGTTTTCTTCCTTCATTTCTTTTAAGTCTTGCTTTTACTCCACGACTAAGCCACTCTTCCTCTTTTTTAAGAATTTTTAGTAATGTTTCGTGTTCTTTTTGCATATTGTATAAAAGTTGTTGTTTTTGTCTTAGATAGTCCTCATATCCACCATCAAAACTTCTAAGTTTACACTCTTCTATCTCTACTACTCTTGTAGCTAATCTATCTATAAAATATCTATCATGAGAGATTACTACGAAAGTATATTTTTCTTTTATTAAAATCTCTTCTAAAAATTCCACCATATATACATCTAAATGGTTTGTAGGCTCATCTAAAAGTAAAACATCAGGTTTTTGAAGTAAAAGTGAAGCTAAAGCCACTCTTCTTTGTTCTCCTCCACTTAAAAAATTTACATCTTTGTTTTCATATTTTTTTAAATCAAATTCTTTTAAAATTCTTTCAATTCTATCATCTAAATTCCAAGCATTATGGATATCTAAAAAAGTAGTGAGTTGATGAATCTCTTCTTGAAGTGCTTTATCTTCTGGGTTTTCGGCTAATTCTACTATTAGTTTATTATATTTTTCATGTGCTTCTTTAAAGTCTGTAAGTTCATTTTCTATAGCTTCTCTTACACTAAGACCTGGTGTAAAATCTGGCATCTGTTTTAATCTTTTGATTTTTATCCCATTTTGAGTAATAATCTCACCATCATCAGGCTCAATCGTTTTATCGATTAGTTTAAGTAAGGTAGATTTTCCACTTCCGTTTTTACCTACAATCGCAACTCTTTCACCATCTTCTAGATGAAAATCTACATTACATAAAATTTTTTGAGCTTCATATTGTTTTGAAATTTCGTGCATATTTACTAAAGCCAATAAAAATCCTTTTTT
>Ga0256843_1000455_pt1 | contig 35086 bp, 32 predicted proteins | sample AlvinellametaG_FD_191572 | JGI IMG/M metagenome (GOLD analysis project Ga0256843, IMG submission 191572) | Pompeii worm associated microbial communities from hydrothermal vent at the East Pacific Rise, Pacific Ocean - Alvinella | ecosystem: Host-associated > Annelida > Integument > Unclassified ...
CAAAAGAAGGGTTGAATACGATTAGGCGGGTTTGAATACCGTTTTTTCGCAAAAGAATGCCTTCATTGATATAGGCTACGGAAAAATAAGAGATTTGTTCTTGTTCTAATAATTTTCCGATTTCAACAGCTCCTAATCCATAAGCGTTTCCTTTGAGGTTGACTAATATTTGAGTGTCCGGATGTATTATTGAACGAAAAACTTCCAGGTTGTGCAAGATTTTTTTACGATCGATTTCCAGACGAGTTTCACGCATTTTTTTATTTATTTTTTCGTTCAGCCATGGCTTTTACATAAGCAGCTCTGCTCAAAGGTTCATATTCTTGGGTTTCGCCTAACAAAACCAATTTGTCATCATCGGCCAACCGATAGCTGTAATGGGCCAGATTACCGGTACGGGTACAAATGGCGTGAACTTTGGTTACATATTCGGCTACTGCCATTAGGTAAGGCATGGGGCCAAAGGGTTTTCCCATAAAATCCATATCCAATCCGGCCACTACCACGCGAATTCCTTTGTTGGCCAAAGTGTTGCATACATCTACGATTTCATCCGAAAAAAATTGAGCTTCATCTATGCCTACTACTTCTACACCTTCGCTGAGTAATAAAATTTCTTGCGGAGAATCAACAGCTGTTGAATGAATTTCATTCCGGTCGTGAGAAACTATGTTTTCTTCGTGGTAACGGGTATCGATTTTAGGTTTAAAAATTTCCACTTTTTGTTTGGCAAATTGAGCGCGTTTGAGCCGGCGGATTAATTCTTCGGTTTTACCCGAAAACATACTGCCGGTAATGACTTCAATCCAACCTAAATTTTCTTTTTGATTTACGGGAATTTCTAAAAACATATTGCGTATATTTGTAGGTACGAAATTAATTATTTTTACAATTCGTAATAAGTAAATTAAATCATACTTATTAACATTATTGAAGATAAAGCTGTAAGAGGCTGAAAATGAATCATAAAATTTTTTTATTATGTCTCAACAAAAAGAACTAATCAATATTTTAAAAGCTGAATTAACTTTGCTTTCGCAAGAGATTTTGCAAAATATTCACCATAAAGATATAGCGGATTTGTACAAAAGTGTACGGAAACTTTATGAAAAGATGGCAGCGGTATATGTCCTGGATAAAAAAATAAACGAACCGGAATTGCTTTCGGAAATTTTTTCAACTTCTTCCTCCGGACAAACCCGCGAAGAAAAACCGGAACAAAAATTTTCTTCCTCAATTAAAAAGGAAGAGGATAAATTTTCAGCCGGCACTTTAGGAACCCATCCGGAGATTGAAAAAAATTCCTATAAACAGGATATAAGTTTTGTGCCGAAACAAAAGGAAACCAACAAAACTAAAAAAGTTTCCGATACTAATATGAGTGCCAATCGGATTTCTGTACCCGTTAAAAAAATGAGTATAGGTTTAAACGACAGGATTGCTTTTATCAACAATTTATTTCAGGGTGATGAAATACAATACAGCCAAACGATAGAGGCTTTAAATGCATTTGAGGATTATGAAGCAGCTTTACGATATATTTATACAGAAGTTAAACCTCGTTATAACAACTGGGAAGGAAAAGATGAATATGAATTTCGTTTGATTCAATTATTGGAATTAAAATTTAATTGATGGATACTTGCTTATATATCGTTCCTACTCCCATCGGCAATCTGCAAGATATGACTTTCCGAGCGGTTGAGATATTGAAGGAAGTCGATTTAATTTTATCTGAAGACACTCGTGTATCGGGAAAACTCTTAAAACATTTTGGTATTTCCACTCCACAGCATTCATATCACAAATTTAATGAACACAAGATTGTGGATTCATTGGTAGATGAACTCTTGTCAGGTATGACAATGGCTTTGATTTCGGATGCTGGTACACCGGCTATTTCAGATCCGGGTTATCTGTTGGTACACAAATCAATTGAAAAGGGTATAAAGGTAGAGACTTTGCCGGGTGCTACTGCTTTTGTTCCGGCTTTGGTCAATTCGGGCTTGCCGGCTGAACGTTTTGTTTTTGAAGGTTTTTTACCGGTAAAAAAAGGTCGAAAAACTCGTTTAGAAAGTTTGCAAGACGAAAAACGGACGATGATTTTTTATGAATCACCTCATAAATTGTTGAAAACATTAAGTGATTTTATGCAATATTTTGGAGCAGACAGGCAGGTTTCGGTATCCCGGGAAATCAGTAAACTTCATGAAGAAAATGTCCGGGGAAGTTTGCAAGATGTTTTACATGTATTTCAAGAAAAGCCTTCCATAAAAGGAGAAATGGTGATTGTATTGCAAGGAAAACCTAAAAAATAAACATAAAAAAAGCTGCCCAATCAGGCAGCTTTTTTATGAATAAGCTTGTATGTTCTTATTTAGCATTTAAGAAATAGTCAGCGATAGCAGCTCTTTGAGCATCATTCAATTTTTTGGTAATTTCCAAATTGGGTTTCATAACGGCAAATTGTGCAGGATCAACGATAGCTTCGCCTTCTCCTTTTAAGAATTTAACCAAAGCATCTTTTTTGCCGGCATATTTTCCACCGATTTCTTTAACAGCAGGGCCAACAGTTTTTTTGTCCATATTGTGACAAGCTGTACAACCATTGCTAGCGAATAATGCTTTTCCGTCTACTTTAGCACCAACTGCATCTTTAGCAGCATCAACTGCTTTGTCAGCGGCTTCTTTTGTAGCATCAACAGCATCGCTGGCGGCTTCTTTTGTAGCTTCAGCTGCTTCATTGGCAGCATCTTTAGTAGCTTGAACTGCTTCACCTGCAGCATTTTTTGCTTTTTCAGCGTGGTCATTTCCGCATGATGATAAACTAATCATCAAAACGGCTAATACTAATAATCCTAATTTTTTCATAACTTTAATATATTTTTTAATACGTTCTGCAAATATATAATAAAATGATATATCCAACAATATTTTACAATATTTTTTTCTTACTAAATATTTAATGACTTTATTATGATGAAAAATTTGCCGAAAAAAGCTTACATTTGTTCCTGTTAAAATCATATAATTAATTGAAAAATCTACCACTTACCGCTACCACTTTTTACGGTATGGAATCCGTATTGGCACAAGAACTCTTAGAATTGGGTGCCCGGAATATACGCAAGGCCAACCGTGCCGTATATTTTGAAGGAGATTTGGGTTTTGTGTACAAAGCCAACTATAATTTACACACTGCTTTGCGGGTATTGATGGAAATAGCGACTTCCAACCGGATTTATAAAGCAGAACATTTGTATAAAGCTGTAAAAAATATCAATTGGGAAACTTATTTGAATGTGGATGATAAATTGCGGATAGATGTAACCGGACAGACTAAATTTTTTAAAAATACCCGTTTTATCGCTTTAAAAGCCAAAGATGCTATTGTAGATCAATTTAAAGAAAAATACCAAAAACGTCCGGATATCGACTTAAAAAATCCGGATTTACGTATTGTTTTGCACTTTCAAGACCAAAAAATGCAAATTTTATTGGACAGTTCCGGTAATTCGTTACACAAACGCGGTTATCGCAGCCAAACTAATATTGCACCCCTTAACGAAGTATTGTCAGCCGGCATAGTGGCGCTAAGCGGTTGGGACGGAAAAAACAATTTACTCGACCCGATGTGTGGCTCCGGCACTATCTTGATTGAAGCAGCCATGTGGGCAATGAAAATACCGGCAGGGATTAACCGGGAAAATTACGGTTTTCAAAAATGGAAAAATTACGACAAGGATTTGTTTGAAATCATCCGCGAATCGAGTTTTAAACGTATTCGTGAGTTACCGGACGGTATTAAATTAATAGGTTATGACAAAGTACCTTCAGCAGTGGCAAAGGCTGTTCAAAATGTAGAAAATGCGGGATTAGAAGAATTTATCAAAATCAAACAAGTCGATTTTTTCAAAACCCGGCGTCCTCAAGCGCCTACAACTTTGTTATTTAATCCGCCTTATAACGAACGTCTTTCCATTGATGTGCAAGCTTTTTATTCGCAAATCGGTGATACGCTCAAACACAATTACCCCGGAACCGAAGCCTGGATGCTGGTAGGTAATTTGCAAGCTTTGAAATTTGTCGGGTTGCGTCCTTCCAAAAAAATTAAACTGTTTAACGGAAAAATCGAAAGCCGGTTGGTGAAGTATGAGCTGTATCAAGGGAGTAGGCAGTCTCGCTTCGCTCGTAGTGAATAGTGCTCCCTGCGGTCGCTAGTCAATAGTCTTGCTTTGCTCATTAGTTCCCGTTATTAAGTCCTTATTTAGCGAAGTTTACAACTTTACATAAGCTTGTTTTATGCCTCAGTGATAAACTTTTTTATCAAAAATAACTAAAAAATTAGTTCAATTAAAAAAATAGTTATATATTTGCAGGGTGAATGTGACAGTCATTAGTTCATCAAATCCGGTGGCTTCGATATATCCCGACTCAAGGTCGGGACACTCAGCCACCTCAATTTATCGGTTCATCGGTTCACGAAGCGAAGCGGAGTCCCGACCTTGCGTCGGGATCAGTTCATCAGTTTATCAGTTCATCGATTCATCATATAATCAATAAAAATATGAAACAATTAACAAAAGCAGAAGAGCAAATCATTCAAGTCATGTGGCGGTTGGGTAAAACCAGTGTAAAAGAAATACGCGAAGAATTACCCGATCCCAAACCGGCTATCAATACCGTATCGACTATCGTACGGATATTGGAGAGTAAGGGATTTGTCAGTCACGAGAAGAAAGGACGCGGATACGTATATTTTCCGGTAGTGGAAAAAGAAGATTATACGCGACACAGTTTACGCAAAATAATCAACAATTATTTTGACGGTTCGTTTAAAAATTTGGTTTCTTTCTTTACCCAAAAAGAAGAAATCGATGTGCAAGAATTAGAAGAAATTCTAAAAGAACTCAACCGTAAATCTTAAGTTATGTTGTATTATCTTTTGCAAGTATTGGTCTTGCAGTTTATCTTTTTGTTGTTTTACCGCTGGTTTTTGCGCAAGGAAACTTTTTTCCGTTGGAATCGCTTTTACCTGATAGGTACGGCGTTGCTTTCGTTTTTGTTGCCGTTGATTAAATTCGGCTGGCTTCAAAAAAACAGCGAATGGCACGAAACTTTGGCGCCGGTAATCATCGGTAGCAACCGGATTGAACAAAACCTGCACCAACAAGTGGAAGTTTCTTATCAATCGCAGTTGCTCATGCTGTACCTTGCCGGTGTGCTGGTATTCAGCATCCTTTTTGCGGTAAAACTCTATCAAATATTTTCATTGCTTAAAAAATATCCGGTGATTCGTCAAAACGGATATAAAATCGTGTTGTTGTCCGGACAATCTGAAGTTTTTTCATTTATGCAATACATTTTTATCGACGAACAACTCTACCGGCAAAAAGATTTGGCCATCATCGCACACGAATGGGTGCATTTGAAAGAAAAACACTGGCTGGATTTGCTGTTTTTTGAGCTGTTGAAAATTTTGTTTTGGTTTAGTCCGTTTCTATGGGTGTACCAAAAAGAGCTCAGCTTGTTGCATGAATATATCGCTGACAGCCAGTCTGTAAGACAGTATTCTGTGGTGGAATATTTTAACAGGATTTTACAGGAAACTTTCCAAGTACGCAAAGTTTCATTTGTCAATCAATTTTATCAACCTAAATTATTAAAAAATCGTATCATGATGTTAAAAAGAAAAAAATCAACCCGTCTTTCACTTGCCAAATATGTAGCTTTTGCCGTCATTATTGCAGGATTGAGTTTAGTACTGGATGCTTGTAAACAAGAAAATAATCCGGAAAATGTCATTTCAAAAGAGGAATTTCAAAAATTTAATCAGGATGAAATCAAACAAATTACAGTGACCAAAAACCCCAATAAAATTCTTATAAGAACTAAAAAAGGAGAGGAGTTTGCATATTACCCCACCGGTAACGAAGAGTTTTTTGAATCGATGCAGTCTGCTGAAAAAATTGAAGTTCAGATGGATAATAAGGATAAATCAGTAGCTTTTCGATTTATGAAAAATCCGCCTGTATACCAAGGCTGTGACGGTTTGCAGGGGGATGAAGCCAAAGATTGTTTCAGTAAAAAAATAAGGGAATTTGTCGCCAAGAATTTTAATACGGAACTGGTCCATAAGTTGGGATTAAAAGGTCAAAAAGTAAAAATTCTAACAATGTTTACTTTTGACAAACAAGGAAAAGTAACAACCATCCGTGCGCGTTCCAAATACCCCGAACTGGCAGATGAAGCCAAACGGGTTATCGCTATGTTGCCGCAAGTACAACCCGGTCAACAAAACGGAGAACCGGTCAAGGTTACCTATACCATGCCGATTATTTTTAAAGTGGAGTAGTGTTCGCTTCGCTCGTAGTTGATAGTCTCGCTTCGCTCGCAGTCGTTAGTTTTGCTTCGCTCGTAGTTATTAGTTGCAAAGCAAATTCTTAATAAAAAACTTAAATAACTTATATGTTTCAAAATATACAGTTATACCATTTAGGCATAAAAAGATTGTGTAGTATTGTTTTTTTGCTGTTTGTTTTTACAGTTTCCGGACAAAATTACCAACAACGAATCCGGCATTGGCAACAACAGCCGGAGTCCGCAGATAAGTATTTTGAATTAGGGAAACTATATGACGAAACAGGTAATTACCGTCGAGCAATTATTCATTATCAAAAAGCTTTGGAATATGCTCCTGACACGTTACCGGTAATGTCTAAGCTAACGCGTGTATATGAAGGCTACGGACAAATAGCAAAAGCTATCGCTATTAGTGAAAAAATTTTGTCAAAAGACAGTTTAAATTATTTGGAAAAATATCATTTGGCCAGGCTTTATGCCAAGAGCCGTCGCAAACCGGAAGCTTTGAAAATATTACATAATTTGATTAAAATAGATCCCGGCAATGCCCAATATCACTACAAAACCGGTTTATACGAAACCGATATGAACCGGCGATTGGATGCTTTTTTGCGTGCCTATCGTTTGGATTCGATGCACCGTAAAAATCTGTATATGTTGATAGCCAATTATAAAGCCATAAAATTCATCGATTCGGCTGAATTTTATGTGAATAAGGGCTTGGCAATCTATCCGCTGGATACAAAATTTTTGCGACAAAAAGTCATCGCCGATTACCGGCATAAAAAGTACAAGGATATGCTCAATCATTTAAAGCGTTTGGACAGTTTGCATTACGAAAAATTATTTGTGTACAAAAATACCGGATTGGCCCATTTGATGTTAGGGGATTTATTTCAGGCAGAAGAATATTTACACCAGGCCTTGCAAGAAGATTATAAGGATGCTTTTACCTACTATTATTTGGGATTGCTTTACAAAAAACAAATGGATTATAAAAAAGCCCGGCAATATTTATTGTTAGCCGTTAAGAAGAAAAAACCTTCGTTAGACAAGGAGTTTTACGAACTGGGAATGATAGCCAAACGACAAGGCAGCATCAAACAAGCCATTTCTTTTTTTCAGCAGGCTTTTGACAATAATCCTAATAATGCCGATGCTTTGTTACAGTGGGCAATGATGTCGGAGGTGTATTATAAATCGCCGGATATGGCAACTAAATATTATCAACGTTATTTGGATTTATTTCAAAACAAAGACGCTGAAAAAACCAAGTTTGCACAACAGCAATTATCTCGATTGAAACAGAAAGCTTTTTTGATGAAATAGAATATTTAGATTAAAAATCTTTTATTTCTCTAATTTCACTTCCCGAATGAGCGCGTATTATATTAAGGGCATCCGGCATATCAGTTGCTTTTCCTATTCTTTTCCAGTTATATCCGAAAGGCTTCCAACTGGTATCAACCGATACAATATATTCGTTTCCGTTTATAACTATTTTATAAGCAGCATTTCGTTTTTGCGTTAATACTAATTTTCGGGACATGACTCATATTTTTTGGAAAAAACTTATTGATACATCCAAAATTATGCTTAGGTGAGCTTACTGCCAAGATATAATGAAAAACAGCAAATATCCGGTGATAATTTGCTGTTTATAAATGTTATTTACAAGGCCGGGTTTTATTTTTTTATCAGATAGATTTTATTGTATCTATCCATAAAATCTTTTTTGTAGGTATCGGTAATTTTGATGATCTTATCGTCAATTTTAATTTTAGAAGCATTGATTCTTCCGTTGATTTCATAGATATTGACGATATATTGACCATTGGCTCTTCCAAAATATTCCGGCAGGCTATTGTAAATATCCGATAAAGAAGTTTTTAGAAAATAAATTTTATTATCTTTTGCTTTAAGCCATACATAATTTGAGATGGGACGTTCGGGTTTTCCTTGTTCATTGGTAAATTGGTCAAGCGAAAAATAAAGGATATCTTTATAATTCAGCGTTACTTTGGCTATTTGATCGGCTCCTGCTATTTGTTGATTTTCCAAATAATCGGTTAGAACTTCCAATCCGATAGGTTGAATACCGGTATCTTTATTATCTTTATGACGTTCTAAGGTGGAGTAAATAGACCGTAAGATTTCTTTGAAATTATCTCTGGAAACAGATTTTTCGATAAAATCTTGGTGTTTGGTTTTCAAGGCTTCAAAAAAGGTATAATCATCTCCTAATTCCGTTACATAGATAAAAGGGATATTGTATTCGGAAGTTAAGATTTTTCCCAAATCAATTCCGGTTCGTTCACCGTCTAAATTGATATCCAGCAGGGCCATATCCGGCCGTTTTTTACGAATTTGCATCAGTGCCTTTTCAACACTGGGTGTATAAGGAGCTACCTTAAAATTTTGTTCTAACAGTTTATTGCGAAGACTGTCATATAGTAATTTACTGTCTTCTACCACCAGAAGATATTTTTGTTTCATTGCGTTGTTTCTTGCTTGGAGCAAATTTAACAAATTTTTTGATAAATTAATGTGATTTTTTTAGGAAAGTAATTTCGAATTCCAGTCCGTTGTTGTTTCTGTAAATGAGTTGTCCTTCCAGTTCTGTTACTAAGGACTGAATCAAGTTGAGTCCTTTGGATTCGGTTTCGTCAAAATTGATATTTTCGGGAAAGCCTTTGCCGTTATCTTTTAATATTAATTTGATATATCCGTTGGTTTGGGTGATACTAATATTGATAATGGGATGGGGGGTGTTGTCGAAAGCATATTTGTATGAGTTAGTAACAAATTCATTGATAATCAATATAACGGGATATGCTTGTTTGTATAATATTTCGATATTTTCATCGAAGTTAACCATAAATTGCACTTTTTTTCCGGTCAGAGTTAAGGAGTTTTGGATATATTTAATTACCGGAACGATAAATTTCAAAGGAACATTGATATTGGGTTTGTCGTTGAGCAAAGCGATGTGTAAATTTCTAAGACTGACAATTTTTTCTTTGAGTTCGGATAGTGTGAGATGCATTTCCGGTTGCTTGAGTTTATTAAGAACGGGATTGATAAAATAAAAAATAATTACATCCAAGTTGTTTTTTATGCGGTGGTGCATATCTTTATAAACATTTTGGAGCAGGGTATTGTTTTTGTCCAAATCTTGATATTGTCGGGAGATAATTTGATTTTTCCGGGTTAGTTCCTTGTTTTGTACGGTGATAATTTTATTTTTATCGGTCAATTCTTGGTTTTGCCGGTTGATAATTATATTTTTTTTCCGGATTTTATAGGTTTGTAAAGCAAAAATAAATAAAGCTAATGTGACCAAGAGTAATACGCTGGTCAACCATTTGTTTTTAAGATTTTTTTGGTTGATTAAATACTTTTGGGCTTCAATTTGTTTTTCTTTTTCAAGGCTTTCGTAACGGATTAAGGCAGTTTGTTCTTTTCCTTTTTGTTGTTCATAAAGGATACTGTCGTTTAAGTTTACATATTTTTCAAAATAATCATTTGATTCAGGAAGGCTTAATCTTATCAGGTTTTCATAACTTTCCAGTTGGTTTTCGGGAATTTTATTTTCTAGGGAAAGTTTTAGTGCTTTTGAAGAATGGTAATGTGCTTTTTCTTTTTGGTGTATTTGGTTGAAATACCGGGCATAGTTTAAATGGCTTTGAATTAAGCCCGGAATATCGTTTATTTGTTGTCGTATTTTATAGGAAGAATCCAAGAGTTGACGCGCTTGTTTCAGTTGGTTCATTTTTATCAATATATGGGCTTTATTATCCATTGCCCTGGCCAGTTTTTTTGGATATTTGGTTTTGATGGTGTCTTGTATCGATAAAATACTGTCCAGGTGTATTAGTGCCTTTGAGTATTGTTTTTGATGTCGATACGCATTACTGGTATTGTTGTGATAGGCGATATAATGAAACAAGGTGTCTTTTTCATTTTTATAATTTTGCTTGTATTTGAGAAAATAATTGATGGCAAGTGCATAATTCTTTTTTTCTATTGCTATTACTCCCAAAATATTGTAAATGTTTTTTTTATAATCTTGATGATTTTCAGGTAAAATCTGCAAGGCTTTTACACAATAATTTTCACTGGAAGGCAAATCCCGGTACATATAATCTATTATCGCTTTGGATAGATATACTTTTGACAATAAAAAGGAATCTTTTTGTTTGAGAGCTTTTTTTTCTGACAATTGATAATAATAATAGGCCTTGTCAAATTGATGATCTTTTTTAAAAATTTGAGCTTTTTTGTAGTAATGCCAACCCAAGGAATTCTTTATGTCCGGAGCTTGTTTGTTTTCATCTCTTTTTGAACAAGAAAATAACAATAGCATGAGGAATAAAAAACCGGTTCTACGCATTTTTATAACGGATATATAAATTTTGCATAAATTTAAACCAAAAAAAGATAATTCAGCCTGAATACCAGCCTGAATTATCAAAAAAATTAAAATCTATGAATTTTTTTCAATAAAATGAGTATAATTCATAATTTTAACCTTCACCTTCGGGCGGGTCATCGGTATCGGTGTCACCGCAACAATCATCGGCTTGTTGAACTTGAGTTTTGTGCTTGTCATTGCTGGAATGATGGGTGCAAGCTGTAAAAGTTTGCAAGCCCATAAATAATAGAACTAATAAGAGTAGTTTTTTCATGATTTTTTAATTTTAGGTTATTCATTTTCAGACATAAGAATACTGTTCCGCACCAAGGCGGTTAAAGGGCTTTTGTTACAATTTTGTGCACAAGAATTGTTGTTTCTGCAGATGCAGGGCTTTCTTTTAGATGTTGGTGAAATTACATCTTCTTGTGTAAAACTTTTCCGGTGTTTTCAACCGACGAATCTACCGGTTGTTGATGTTTTACGATACCAAAGCTATAAAAGAAAAGCACCTCCGTAAAATCATAGTGACATACGAAGGTGCTTTGGTGATATTTGTAGTAATCTTAGTGCTTACTTTTTCATAAGAGCTTCAATTTCTTCTACGGTAATGGGGATATTTTTCATTAGGTTAACGGGTTCTCCTTTTTCTTGAATAACATAATCGTCTTCAATACGAACGCCGATTCCTTCTTCTGGAATATAGATACCGGGTTCAACGGTAAAAACCATTCCGGCTTTCATGGGTTCTTCCAAAATACCGTAATCATGGGTGTCAAGTCCCATATGATGTGAAGTGCCGTGCATAAAATATTTTTTGTAAGCAGGCCAATCGGGGTTTTCGTTTTTGATGTCTTCTTCGGTGAGTAAACCCAGCTTGATGAGTTCTTTTTCCATGATACGTCCTACTTTTTCTTGGTAATCTTTCCAGATGACACCGGGTTTCAGCATCTTGGCAGCTTTGTTTTTCACCCGCAATACAGCTTCATATACTTCTTTTTGCCGGGGTGAAAACTTTCCGTTAGCCGGTACACAGCGGGTCATATCCGAAGCCCAGTTGCCGTATTCGGCTCCTACATCGAGCAAAATCAAATCACCATCTTTTATTTCATTGTCATTTTCGATATAATGCAGGATATTGGCATTGGCTCCACTGGCGATAATAGGGGTGTAGGCAAATCCGGTAGAACCGCGACGTATAAATTCGTGGGCAAATTCGGCTTCGAGTTCGTATTCCATCATGCCGGGATGAACTTTGTCCAAAATCCGGCGGAATCCGGCTTCGGTGATATCGCAAGCTTTTTGGATTTGAGCGATTTCTTCGGGTTCTTTAACACTGCGTAATCGTTGTAAAATGGGATTACTGCGTTCAAATTTATGGCCGGGGAATAGGGCTTTGGCTTTTTTGATAAAGCGGTCTTCACGGGTTTCCACTTCGGTATTGGCACGGTAGTGTTCGTTAGTATTGATGTAAATACGTTTGGCTTGAAAGGCAAGTCTTTTTAGTACACTGTCAAAATTATCCAACCATTGAACATTTTCGATACCGGTGAGTTTACGGGCTTCTTCTTTGGTGAGTTTGGGGCCGTACCACACTTTGATATGGTCATTGGTTTCGCGCAGGAAAAGAATTTCACGATCTTTTTTGTCAACAGCATCCGGAAAAAGTAATAAAATGCTTTCTTCTTGATCAACTCCCGTTAAATAAAAAATATCGCGATGTTGGGCAAAAGGCAAGGTGCTGTCGGCACTGATAGGGTAAATATCGTTGGAATTAAAAACCGCCAATGATTTAGGTTTCATTTTTTTCATGAATTTTTTGCGGTTTTTTTTATATAATTTGGCTGGTAGCGGTTTGTATCTCATAATTTTATGTTTTATAATTTCAATGCATAAAATTACGATTTTTTTGTTCTTAATCTACTGACTTTGCGAAATATTTTTCCTTTAAATCTCCCTAAATCATCAAAGGTTTCTTATCTAAAGCAACTTTTATTTAAAACACTTCGATTACATTTATGTATTTATTGATTACTTTTTGTGGTGTTTTTTCGTCTATTGAAAAATATTTTTCCAATTCGTCTTTTTTAAAATCGAAAAAACTCATGTAGTAATCATTGAGGCTTTTGTAATTGTTGTATTCTAAAAATCCGTTCAAATATTTACGGGCTCGGGTAGTGTCGGTGTGGCTTTCTATTTCTTTTAAGATTTGGTACAATTTTGATATTTGATGTTTTAAGTCTAAAATACTGCCATCGAGTTTTTTGCTGGGCAAAGGTTTTCGACGGGTAACAAAAGCCTCAAAACTTCCGTCGGGATTGTACGAAGGTTTATAGTGGGTAAAAGCCCAAAAAGTATCACCGGTTTTGGTAATATGTTTTAGTACGGCAATGCCTTCTTTATATCCCATTATAAATTCACCAATAGTATCGTGTATGATGTCCGGCATGTCGGGGTGACAGATTGTTTTGGGAGGTTGTGTGATAAATTCGGTCAAATTATAGCCTAATATTTTCATCATATATTCACTGGCATAGTCGATCTGATTGTTTAGATTTATTTTTACAACAGCCGATTGTCGAATGTCTAAATTAATAGTAAAATTCATATTGGTTTTGTTTTGTGTTGTGTTAAATTTTTTTTCAGAATGCAAATATATACTAAAAAAATCATATATAAAAAAACAACTTAATTTAATTTAAATTTTTATAATTTCAGGTGTTTTGTTGTGAATTTTACTTTTTTTGTGCTGGTTTATTGTATTATTATGTTGCTTTATTGTCTTAGGTAAGAAAATTGTTATATTATCTTTATTTTAAGTTATAAGTTCCGTAATTTAGGTATTAAAACTATTTAATGGTAAATTTTTTACATTTTCAGATAAAAATCTCGTGTTAAAGTGATATATTCTGCTGTATATTGATGCCGGGCTTTTTCGATAACCAATATATGGTTTTGGGTGAGATAGGGTATGTTTGTGATTTGCACCAATATTCTTTTAGCAGGCAATTCCTTTCTGCCTTTAACATAAGTGATTTTCTTTAAATACATGTTGATATTTCCGGTAATTTGTTTCAATTCATATTCTTTTTGTACGGGTAAGATCAATTGAATACTTCCTTGTGGGTTCAATAGGTTTTTGGACTTTTTCAGTAAATTTTCCAAACGAAGATGAGAGTTGTGCCGTGCTAAATTTCTGCCGGCATCGTTTGAAAGATAATTTTCGTCAAAATAAGGTGGGTTGCTGACGATTAAATCGTAGCGGTCAGAAGTTTGAAATTTATTAAAGTCGGTTTGAATGAGTTGTAAACGTTCATGCCATGGCGATAATTGAAAATTGTAGCGGGCTTGCTCAGCGGCATTAGCTTCTATTTCCAGTGCATCGATCAACCCCTGTGGATAGCGTTGTGCCAACATCAAAGCGATGATGCCTGTTCCGGTGCCTACATCCAATATTCGACGGGGGTGAGCTGTTTTTGCCCATGCACCCAGCAATACGCCGTCGGTACCTATTTTCATCGCCGTACGGTCTTGGTGTACTTCAAATTGTTTAAAACGGAAAACGGATGAAGACATTATTTTTTATAGATATCGATTAAGCCCTCGGGGGTATCAAAAAGAATGCTTTTATTTTCTCTGTCTACTTGGTCGATGAATTGATCGGATACCGGAATAAGAATTTCGTTGTGTTTGTTGTCTTCAATGATAAAAAATGCTTGTGGTGCTTGGTCGTTAACAGCTTTGATAATTCCGATTTCGCCTGTATTTTTATCGATGGCTTTGTAGCCGATGATTTCGTGGAAATAAAATTTGTTACCGGTGAGTTCCGGTAATGTGTTCAAAGGCAAATATATGGATTTTCCGATAAGTGGATCGGCATCTTCCAGACTGTTGATGTCTTCGATGTCAAGGCGTAAGGTGGTGGCTTTGTGCAAGGAAGAATTATTTAAAAAAAATGGAATCAATTTTCCTTTGATTTCAAGGAAAATGGATTCCATTTTTTCATAATTTTCGGGTTCATCGGTATCTATTTTAGCTAAAAGTTCACCTTTTAAGCCGTATTTTTTTACGATTTTCCCCAAATAGTAAGTGTCTTCTTTTTTCATCAAAAAAGTCTTACTCTTCTGTTTTTTCTTCCGGTTGAGCAGTTCCGGCAGCTTCTTCAATACTTTGTTCGGATTGTAAAGCTTCTTCAACGGCATCAACAGCTGTATCTTTTGCAGCTTCTTCAGCAGCTTCAGCGGCTTCGGCTTCGGCAACTATTTCTGCATTAGCAGCTTTTTGAGCTTCGATGCGAGCTTGATTTACCGCTTTTTCTTTTTCTAATCGCTCGGCTTTGGCTTTAGCTCTTCCGGCTTCCACTTCGTCTTTGTGGGCTTGAATTTTAGCTTCTTTTTCAGTCAGCCAAGCTTGGAATCTTTTTTCAGCTTCTTCTTCACTGAAAGCCCCCTTTTTAACACCTACCAATAAGTGTTTTTTGAGCATGGCACCTTTGTATTGCAATATGGCGCGTGCGGTGTTGGTAGGTTGAGCTCCATTGACCAACCATGTAACTGCTTTGTCGATATCCAATGTGATTTCAGCAGGTACTCTGGTAGGATTGTAAGTTCCTAATTTTTCCAAGAATTTACCGTCTCTTTTAGCACGCGAGTCTGCGGCTACAATCCAATAAAAGGGTTTTCCTTTTTTACCGTGTCTTTGTAATCTGATTTTTACAGGCATAAGTGTTTGATTTTGTGGGGTTCCCGACCCCGGTTATCTATTTAATTTTCTGAACGGCAAATATACAAAGATTTTTGTTATGAAAAAATTTATTTCCGGTTGGATTTATCAGATTAATTCATAGGTTTTTCCGGGTAGGCTTTGAACGATTCCGTTGAGTTCCAACATCAATAGCAATTGGGCGGTTTTGGATACTGGAAATTGTAAGTGGATAGCTATTTCATCCAAACTTAATTTAGATTTTTCTTGTAACAAATCAAATATTTTTTGTTCATCGTCATTCAGGTCTACAAATAAATTCAGTTGACGGTGAGGGGGGATTTTTTCGGGGATATTCCACTGGAGCATTTCTGCCAGATCTTGTGCAGTGGTAAGAATGGCGGCTTTATTTTGTTTGATTAACCGGTTGCAACCTTTACTGTACTTGTCGTTGATTCGTCCGGGAACGGCCAATACATCGCGGTTATATGAGTTGGCGATATCGGCTGTAACCAATGAGCCTCCTTTTGTGCCGGATTCGATGATAATAGTGGCTTCGGACATACCGGCTACTATTCTGTTTCGTTTGAGAAAATTTACCCGGTCTACCGGATCGGAATGCCAAAATTCGGTGATAAGACCGCCGTTTTTGAGCATCATTTCAGCTATTTTTCGATGAGCTCCGGGGTAAATCTGTTGAAAACCGTGTCCTAATACACCGATGGTGGGCAAGTTGTGTTTCAGGGCATTTTTGTGCGCTTCTACATCTATACCGTAGGCTAATCCGCTAACGATAAGGGGTTTGTATCGGGCTAATTCTTCTATCAATTCGGCTACTATGCGTTTGCCGTAGGCTGTCATGTTGCGGGTGCCTACTATACTGATAATTCGTTGCTGGCTTAATGATGTATTGCCTTTCCAAAAAAATAATACAGGGCCATCCGGTGCATGAAAAAGTTTATGGGGATATTCATCGTCAAAAATTGTGATAATCCGGATATTATTTTTTTCAATAAATTGAATTTCTTGTTCTACTTTTTTCCAATCCGAAAAGGCTTTGAGGCTTTGTGTCATGACAGTTCCTATTTCGGGAACATTGATTTGATTTTTGCGGGCTGCTTCAAAAACGGCTTTTGCCGAACCGAAATGTCGTAATAATTTTTTGGCACTGATATCTCCTATATTTTTGACTTTTTGCAGGGCCAATAAATAATAGATATCAGTACCAATCATGATAATTTATGTCTTCTAAACAGGTGATTATTTGAAAGCTTGAATACCGGTAATATCATGTCCGGTAATCAACAGATGAATGTCATGGGTTCCTTCATACGTAATAACGGATTCCAAGTTCATCATATGTCTCATAATGGGATATTCACCGGTAATTCCCATTGCACCGAGTACTTGACGGGCTTCCCGTACAATATTCAGGGCCATGGCTACATTGTTGCGTTTGGCCATGGATATTTGGGCGGCAGTGGCTTTGCCTTGATCACGCAGGGCACCTAATCGCCATACCAATAATTGGGCTTTGGTGATTTCGGTAATCATTTCAGCCAATTTTTTTTGTTGTAATTGGAATGAAGCGATAGGTTTTCCGAATTGGGTGCGTTCTAAAGCATAGCGTAATGCGGTGTCATAAGCATCCATGGCTGCTCCCAGAGCTCCCCAAGCGATTCCGTAGCGGGCAGAATCCAAACAGGTAAGTGGCCCACGTAATCCGTCGGCTTCGGGTAAGAGATTTTCTTTCGGAACTTTTACGTCTTGAAAAATTAATTCGCCGGTGGCAGAGGTTCTCAGTGACCATTTGTTATGGGTTTCGGGCGTACTGAAACCTTCCATACCGCGTTCTACGATGAGACCTTTAATACGTCCGGCTTCATTTTTTGCCCAAACGATGGCGATATCGGCAAAAGGGGCGTTGGAAATCCACATTTTGGCGCCGTTGAGTAAATAATGGTCACCTTTGTCTACAATTTTGGTTTCCATACCGCCGGGATTGGATCCGTGGTTGGGTTCGGTTAATCCAAAGCAACCCATTAATTCGCCGGTGGCTAATTTGGGCAGGTATTTTTGCTTTTGTTCTTCACTTCCGAATTTCCAAATAGGGAACATTACCAAGGAAGATTGTACCGATGAGGTAGACCGGATGCCGGAATCACCGCGTTCCAATTCTTGCATCAGTATGCCGTAAGAAGTATAGTCCAAACCGGGGCCTCCGTATTCTTCGGGAATAAAGGGGCCGAAAGCTCCGATTTCACCCAAGCCTTTGATAAGATGCTTGGGAAATTCAGCTTTTTGGGCGTATTCTTCAATGATGGGAGAGACTTCGCGTTTTACCCATTCACGGGCAGCGTCTCTTACGAGTTTATGTTCATCCGATAGCAATTCATCTACCAGATAATAATCAGGATGTTTGAATAAATCTTGAGCCATTTTGTTTTTTGATTATAAGTTAGTTGACGGCAAATTTACATTAATTTTTTTATTAAAAAATGATTTATAAGACATTTGATGTTTATTATTGATACAAAGTTTTAAACCTTGTACTTGCAGTACGGGTTGCGGTATTATTATCAAAGCAAGTGTACAAACTCGTTGTCTTTTTGGTGTTTGAACTTGTTGCAAAAGAGTGTCAAGGTAGTTATTTTTTCATCAACCAAAGTTCAGGGTTGAGTTTGGTTGTATTTTTGTAAATGCGGAATTTTAATTCGGTTTTTCCGTTGGGGCCGGTGGCTATTTTGCCTATTTCTTGTTTCATTTTTACCCTTTGCCCGGGTTGTACATAAACTTCTTTGAGATTACCGTATATGGTTAAATAATTGCCGTGTTTGATAAATACGGTATTGTTTCCGCCGGGGATGACTTGTATTTGTAATACTTTTCCGTCAAAAACAGCTCTGGCTTTGCTACCGGGTTCAGTAGCGAGGTATATGCCGGCATTGGTGACTTTTACATTTTTAAAGATTTCGTGTGGTTGTACGCCGAATTTTCGGGATATATAGGCTTTTTTAACCGGCCATGGTAAGTAGCCTTTGTTTTTGGAAAAATCATTTGCCAATTTTTTGCCTTCGGGTGTGAGGAAAAATTTGCCGGTTTTTTTCCGGTTTTTGGCCACTTTTTTATTGGATTGACGAATGGCTTTTTTAATCATGTCATCAATGAGTTTGTCAATCCGGGCTTGTTCCCGTTGTTTGGCTTTGATTTGGGCCAGATATTTATTTTTTTCTTTTTTGATTTGTTCGACAATCTTTTGTTGTTTTTCTTTTTCTTGGCGGATGATTTTTTCTTCCTTTTTGTAATCGGCGTAGAGTTTTTGTTTGGCTTGTTTGTCTTTTTCCAATTTTTCTTTTAAGGCGATTAATTCTTTCTTTTTGGCTTCGATAATACCGGCTTGTTTTTTTCGGTATTTGGCATATTGTTTTAAGTATTGCATCCGTTTAAAAGCTTGTTGGAAACTTTCGGATGAAAATAAAAAATACAATTTATCATTGCGCGAACGGCTGTTGTAGGATTGACGAATCATCCGGGCATAGTCGGCTTTTAATTCTTTTAATTCTTGGTTTAATTCTTGGGTTTTCTTTTGATTTTTTTTAATCAGGTAATTGATATGATTGATTTCTTTTTGCAGGTTCCGGATGAGTTTTTGGCGGATATATATTTTTCTTTTTAGTTCATTATATACATTTAAAGCACCTAATTCATCTTGGCGGGTATTGGAAAGACGTTTATTGATTTGGGCAATTTCTTTTTGCAGGTTTTCTCTTCTCTTTTCAAGTTTTTGTTGTGTATCTGATTGTCCCCAAAGGCTTTGGGTAAAGAGCAAAAGAATGAGGTATATATAATATGTATATTTGGTATGTTTCATTGTTTGGATAACGCAAATTTACAAATCTAATTTCATTTGACGGGCAGGAATCAGATTAAAACTTTTGCGGTGGTGTATGCAAGCGCCGTGTTTTCGGATGGCTTCCCGGTGCCGGGCCGTAGGATAACCTTTGTTTTGAGCCCATTCATATTGTGGAAAATCGCGGTGAATTTTTTGCATATACAAATCGCGGTGGGTTTTGGCTAAAATAGATGCTGCAGCTATACTCATATATTTGCTGTCTCCTTTAACAATCGTTTGGTAGGGAATATCCTTGTAAGCTTTGAATTTGTTGCCGTCCACTAAGATGAAATCCGGTTTTTTTTGTAAACCGTCCAAGGCTCTGTGCATGGCTAAAATAGAGGCGTTTAAGATATTTATTTTATCTATTTCATCTTGATAAACGAAAGCTACCGCCCAATCCAAAGCTTCTTCTTCAATAATTTTTTTTAATTCAAATCGTTTTTTTTCATGGAGTTGTTTGCTGTCATTGATAAGGGTATTTTTATAATTTTTGTCAAAGATTACAGCAGCAGCCACCACAGGTCCTGCCAAGCAACCTCTTCCGGCTTCATCACAACCGACTTCTAAAAAATTGTTGATATTATAAAAAAACTGCACGATAAATATTTTATTGGTAAAAATATAATTGGTAAAAAAAAATTTTATACAAAAGTAATAATATTTAAGTAATTTTGTGCGTTTTCAAAAAATAAACAAGAGACGAAACAAACAAAAAGCACTATGAATTACAAATATTTTTTCAGTTACATATTTTTATTATTCTTTTTTTATTCACAAGCTCAATGTGAACAATTATATGCCGGTGATGATGTAACGGTGAATTGTTCCAATAATGTTACTACTTTAACAGCCGAAGTTTTTCCCGGTATAGGGGCAGCGACGGATACCTATGATATGCAAATGGCCACTCCTTGTCCGCTTCCTCCGTCAGGCGGATATTCTCCTACGGGTATTACAGTAGACGATGTTTGGTCTCCCATTATCAATTTACCTTTTACCTTTTATTTTTTCGGACAACCTTATACGCAGATTATAATAGGGGCTAATGGAGTGGTTTCGTTTTCTACCAATCTTCCTAATCAAACTCCTACGGGTTTTTGTCCGTGGTCGTTTTCTGCTTCACTTCCCAGTACGGCATTGTTTAAAAATACCATTTTCGGAGCTTATCACGATGTAGATGTCAGTGTGCCCAACGGAGGTACTATTGAGTATTATATCTCGGGAGCTTATCCACAACGTAAGTTTGTGATTTCCTATGAAAATGTGGCACATTATCAATGTAATAATTTACGTACGACTCAAAGGGTGGTTTTATATGAAACTTCTAATGTAATAGATGTACAGATAGATAGAAAAGATACTTGTTCTTCATGGAATCAAGGAAATGCGGTTATCGGTATACAGAATTTGGCCGGCGATGTGGCCTATGTTCCTCCCGGACGAAATACAGGCCCGTGGAGTGTGCCGGCGGCTCAACCGGAACTATGGCGTTTTACCCCGAATCATAATCCGGCTAATATCAATTTTACTTATACTTGGTATGATGACACTACCAATACTGTGGTAGGTACCGGACCATCCGTAACAGTAGCCCCTACTGCTACGACAGATTACCGGGTTGAAGCAGAGTTTGATGATCCCAACAACGGACAGCATTATACATTGGTGGATATGGTTACGGTTTTCTTTGACGATGATTTGGGACAACCTGATTTAGGTCCCGATATTCAACAATGTGCCAATACGCCCATTAGTCTTGACGGTACGACAACTAATGCACTTACTTATCAATGGCAAAAAGACGGCGTGGATATTCCCGGAGCCACCACGCCTACTTATGATGTGACACAAACCGGAACTTATACGGTTATCGTTACCAATGGAGTTTGTGAAAAATCAGATGATATTTTTGTTGAAATGGAAGAAGTCCCCATAGTTGATGTAGGAAACGATTTTCATGAGTGTGAAGGAAATACGGCTACTTTAACAGCCACGGTGGCCAATGCCTCAGGGAACGAAACTTACCAATGGCAAAAAGACGGTGTAGACATCCCCGGAGCTACTACAATTGATTTGGATGTTAGCGAAACAGGTATTTATACGATTAACGTAACCAATACCTTGGGATGCGTAGGATCAGATGATGTAGAAGTTGTTTTTGACGAAATGCCCGATTTGGAATTGGGAGAAGATATGGTTATTTGTCCTTATGATTTTGCTACTATTGTTTCTAATGTAACGGATGCCGATACTTATACTTGGGAAATCAACGGACAGGTATCTTCAAATACCACGGATACCTTTATCATAGATATCCCCGGAGATTATGATGTAACTCTGACACTTGTAAGGGGTACTTGTACGGCTAGCGATTCCATTCATGTAACTATTTTGGATCCGGTGACCATTCAAGCCACCCCCATCTTATACGGAGAATTAGATATAGAAGCCCAAGGCGGATTGCCTCCCTATCAATATTCTTTGGATGGCGTGAACTATGATGAGTCCGGTCATTTTTCCAATTTACCCAATGGCGATTATCCGGTTTATGTGAAGGATGCCAACGGCTGTGTATATGAGTTGCCTCCGGTACATGTAATCAATTTGATATTTCCGCAATTCTTTACCCCCAACGGAGATGGTTATAATGATGTTTGGCGGGTTGAAAATGCAGAAAATACTCCCGATGCTCAAATCAACATATATAATCGTTACGGAAAAGTTATCAAGCGAATGCATACCAATGCTTATGAGTTTTGGGATGGTACTTACAATGGGAAGCCATTGATGGCAACGGATTATTGGTTTATTTTGACTTTGCCCGACGGCAAGACCTATAAGGGGCATTTCGCCATGAAAAGATAAAAAAAATTAATCTTTACTTAAAATCATTTATTTTCTCGTAGAAAATTTTATTTTTGGGCAGTATAAAAAATTTATATATGCCTGAACAATTTCATATCGTTGACGAAATATCTCCACTGAAATCGGTTATTCTCGGAAGAGCCGATTCCAATGGTAATCCGCCTACGCCCGATCAATGTTACGATCCCAAATCCCGCGAACATGTGCTTGCCGGCACCTATCCTAAAGAAGCGGATATGATCAAAGAAATGGAAGCCTTTGAGAAAGTCCTCAAAAAACACGGAGTGAAAGTTTATCGTCCGGAATTGCTTGAAAATGTCAATCAGATTTTTACCCGCGATATAGGATTTGTTATTGAAGATAAATTTATCAAAGCCAATATATTGCCGGATAGAGAAGAAGAGTTTCAAGCCATTGAGCCTATTTTAAAAAGATTTGATAAAAATAAAATTTTTTATCCACCCGAAGAAGTGCATATTGAAGGAGGAGATGTGATGCCTTGGTATGATTATATTTTTGTAGGAACCTATCGCCGGCCTGATTATCCGGATTATATCACGGCCCGCACCAATGCTGCTGCTGTTGATTTTATTCAAAGTATCTTTCCGAAGAAAAAAGTGATCCCTTTTGACTTAAAAAAACACAATACCGATCCGCGAGAAAACGCTTTGCATTTGGATTGTGTTTTTCAACCCGTGGGACACGGCAAAGCCATTATTCATAAAGATGGATTTTTAGACGAAAATCAGTACCAATTTTTGGTAGATTTGTTCGGAAAGGAAAATTTATTTCACATTACAAAAGATGAAATGTACGATATGTATTCCAATGTGTTTTCCATTTCACCCGATGTAGTAATTTCCGAGCAAAACAATAAGCGTTTAAATAATTGGTTGCGACAACAAGGTTTAATTGTAGAAGAAATACCTTATGCCGAAATTGCCAAACAAGAAGGATTGTTGCGCTGTTCAACTTTACCTTTGCAACGAAAATAATTTAGATTTCGGCAGTTTTATCTTTTGTAATTCATAATTAACAAATTACTCTCCCATTTCTAAATATCTGCGTAAAAAATCGGAATGGTCTTTGAGTTCTTGTAAGTGCAAATCTTCTTCCATTTGAGTAATAATTTCATAATCATACCGCCGGAATGTTTGGATGATTTCATTGATATCATCTGTTTGGATTTTAATTTCTATTTCAGAATTTTGACCGGTTTCATTGACCAAAATACCTAAAATTTTTCCTCCGTCGGATTCGATAATTTGGGCTACTTGGCTGATAGAAAAATCAGCGGTTAATTTACTGACTACCAATACATACCCTTTTTCATTGATAAATGCTTTTTCAGTGATAAGGTTTAAAATATCATCAAGCAGACGAATACCGTTATAATGGCCGCCTAAATCCAATACTCCCATCACATTGGCTTCATTACGCATCATTATTCCCAAAGATTCGGTCCAATCCATGGGAAGTGACAGATAAATTTTTTCTAAAAGTTGTGTAAAATTCCCTAGTTTCTTTTGTTTATCTTCTATTTCCATTAAATCGTCACAGCGAATCATACCGCGATAAATTTGTTTTTCAACAACAGGCAAATGGCTGAAACCGTATTGGTTACAGGTGTCAATTAAACTTTCAACAGAATCGTTGAAACTAAATGCTTCAAATTTATATATAGGGATGTTTAGCATGATAAGGCTTTAAGGAAAATAACAAATGTAAATTCTATGCAAAAATAAATAAATAAACGATAATTGTCAGTTTTGAAACACTTCTTTTTCCTAAATTTGCTTGTTTTTAAAAAAGACACCGTATAATATATGAAAAATTATGTATAAACAAGTAAAAATATCAAAAGGCTTAGATATCAATCTCAAAGGAACAGCAGTGAAACATTTGGAAAAAGCACCCCGTTCCGCCATGTATGTTGTCAAGCCTACTGAATTTTACGGAATCAATCCGCGTTTATCGGTTAAGGTAGGCGATCATGTTAAAGCCGGTGATGTTTTATTTTATCATAAATATATCGATAGAATTAAATTTACATCACCTGTTAGTGGCACCATTGAGGATATTGTTCGCGGACAAAAACGTAAAATTCTAAAAATACTCATCAAAGCTGATGCAACCGATACCTATAAAAGTTTTGCAACTGATAAACCGGTGAATCTGGACAAGGAACAAATTCTCGATTTGTTACTTGAAAGCGGTTTGTTTGCCACCATCAAACAACGTCCTTATGATGTGATTGCTCATCCTGACGATCAACCCAAAGCCATTTTTATTTCGGCGCATGATTCGGCACCTTTGGGAGTAGACTATGCTTTTGCTTTACAAAACAAAATCAAAGAATTTAAAACCGGCTTGCAAGCACTTAAAAAACTTACTTCGGGTAAAGTATATTTAATTGTAAATGGCAATACCGCTTCTGCTTTTGATAAAGTAGAAGGGGTGGAACTGGTTAAAGCATTTGGTCCACACCCGGTGGGAAACGTCAGTGTGAGTATTGAAAAATTTGAACCCATCGCCAAGGGCGATCGTATTTGGACGGTAAATCCGGCAGATGTAGCTCTTATCGGTGATTTCTTCTTAACCGGTAAATATAATCCCGAAAGAAATATAGCAATGGCCGGTTCAAAAGTTAAAGAGCCTAGATATTATACGATTAAACCCGGGGCGGATTTAACGGATTTTCTCCCAGACAAATTAGTGGATAACGATGTACGTATTATCAGTGGTAATGTGCTTACAGGAAGTAATATTACGAAAGATAAGTTTTTAAATTTTTATGACAATAGTATCAACGTGATTCCTTCGGGTAAAAAAGCCAGATTTGTCGGTTGGATGCCATTTTTCGGTGAAAATCGTAAGAGTTTTTACAATTTTGGTTTTGCGCCAAAAGAAATGGATATGGATGCCAATATGTTTGGCGAAGAACGTGCCTTTGTGATGAATGAAGAGATGGAAGCGGTGATGCCTTTGGATATCTATCCGGTGCATTTATTGAAGGCAGCCTTGTTGGGAGATGTCGAAAAAATGGAACAGTTGGGGATTTTAGAAGTAGCGCCCGAAGACTTTGCCTTGGTCGATTATATCAATTCCTCCAAAATAGATGCGCAAGAATTGATTCGAAAAGGCTTAGATATTATGCAAGTGGAAATGGGGTAGCTAAATTACGAATTACGAATTACAAATTAGGAATTACGAATTACGAATTACGATTCATCAGATAATCGATTCATCAGATAATCAAAAAATAATAGAATGAAATTTATAGAAAAGTTTTTTAACAAATACGAACATCTGTTTTTGGAAGGTGGTAAATACGAGAAGTATCATCCGGCTTATATGGCGATGTATACTTTTATGTTTACGCCCGACGAAACCACCAAAAAAGGGGCACATATCCGCGATGCCGTTGATTTGAAACGAATCATGTTTACAGTGGTATTAGCCCTGATTCCGGCTACTTTATTCGGTATGTGGAATGTAGGACATCAATATTTTTTGCAAGCAGGTGTTGAGGCGAGCAATTTTGACCAATTTATGTACGGATTCTGGAAAGTCTTGCCGATGATTATCGTTTCGTATGTAGTAGGGTTGGGCATCGAATTTTACTTTGCCATCCTGCGCGGACATGCGGTAAACGAAGGATATTTGGTGTCGGGATTATTGATTCCACTCATTATGCCGGTAACTATTCCTTTGTGGATATTAGCCGTTTCCGTAGCCTTTGCCGTAGTTATCGGTAAAGAAGTATTCGGTGGAACGGGTATGAATATTGTCAACCCGGCATTGATAGCACGGGCATTTGCTTTTTTTGCTTATCCTACTTTTATGTCGGGAAACGAAGTTTGGATTCCCAAACCGGAAAAGGCTGATGCTTATTCCGGCGAAACTATTTTGGGTGCCTTGGGACAAGGCCGAGAAGTAGCAGCCAGCGCTTATGATATGTTTATCGGAACCATTCCCGGTAGTATTGGAGAAACTTCCGTATTGATGATTCTTATCGGAGCGGCTTTATTGCTATTAACACGTGTTGCCAGCTGGCGCATCATGTTGTCTGGTTTTTTAGGAGCAACAGTTATGGCATTGATTTTTAATTATTTCGGTTCTAATGAGTTGATGAAGTTTCCTTGGTGGCAACATCTGTTAGTTGGAGGTTTGGCATTCGGTGTTGTGTTTATGGCTACCGATCCGGTAACAGCCGCACAAACTCGCCGGGGCAAATGGATATACGGTTTTTTAATCGGGATGTTTGCTATCATGATTCGCGTGTTTAATCCGGCTTACCCCGAAGGAGTGATGTTGGCCATCTTGTTGATGAATGTAGTGGCGCCTACTATTGATTATTATGTAGTACAGGGAAATATCAAAAAAAGAATGAAACGTTTACAAAAAACGGCTTAATATTAAAATTATGGACAGAAACAGTAATACATATACCATCTTATTTGCAAGCATTGTCGTTACGGTGTCTGCTATTTTGTTGGCTTTGGCAGTAATGGTGTTAAAACCTTTTCAAGAAAAAAATATCCGGCAAGAAAAAATGACCGATATTATGTACACTATCGGTTTGGATAAAGAAGCTTTGACTAAAAAAGCAGAAGCTGACGGTTTAAAATTGAACTATGAAAGTATTGAATCTTATTTCAAAAAATTCTTTACCAAACAATATGCTTTAAAAGCGGACGGAACGGTTGATGACAGTGTCAATGCATTTGATATCAATATGAAAGCCGAAGTTAAAAAACCGGAAGCAGAACAACGCTATCCTATTTTTATAGCGGATGAAAACGGAAAAAAATATTATGTGATTCCTTTGTACGGAAAAGGTCTTTGGGATGATATCTGGGGGTATATCGCACTGGAAGACGATTTGAATACGGTAAAAGGCGTCAAATTCGGTCATAAAGGAGAAACCCCCGGATTGGGAGCCGAAATCACTAAAAAATGGTTTGAAAACCAGTTTATAGGTGAAAAAATTTACGATCAAGACGGAACTTTCAGGGGAATCACCTTGCTTAAAGGTAATAAAGACCCCGAAAACCAAGATAAAGAAGACCACGAAATAGATGCTTTATCAGGAGCTACTTTGACCAGTAACGGAGTCACCAATATGTTGCAAGAACGCTTGAAGCATTATGTGCCTTTCTTTGATAAAATGAGAAAAAAATAATTAATTATGAGTTGTGAATTATGAGTTATAAGTTGCAGTTGGATACTTTCAACTTTACACTTTTAACTTTACACTTTTAACTTTACACTAAATATTATGGCAAAAAAACATAAATGGCAAGATCTGATTAAAGATCCCTTAAATGAAAATAACCCGATTACCGTACAGGTATTGGGGATTTGTTCGGCATTGGCGATTACCGTCAAATTGATGCCGGCAATAGTTATGTCGCTATCTGTTATGGTAGTAGTAGCTTTTAGTAACTTAATAGTTTCTTTTATGCGAAATTATATTCCGAACCGGATTCGTATTATCGTACAATTGTTGGTGGTAGCCACTTTGGTAATTATGGTAGACCAAATATTAAAAGCTTTTGCTTATGACGTCAGTAAACAATTATCGGTATTTGTCGGTTTGATTATTACCAACTGTATCGTCATGGGACGTTTGGAGGCTTTTGCTTTGGCCAACAAACCTTGGGATTCGTTTTTAGACGGTATCGGAAACGGTGCCGGATACGGATTGGTATTGATTATCGTGGCTTTTTTCCGTGAATTGCTCGGTTCGGGTACTTTGTTTGACATCAAAGTCATTCCCCAATGGGTGTATGATCACGGCTATGTCAACAATGCGATGATGTTATTGCCGGCTATGGCATTGATTACCGTAGGAATATTCATTTGGGTACAACGCAGTATGTTCCCGCAATTAACCGAAAAAGAATAAAAAGAATTTATTATGGAATTATGGAATTTATTTATCCGGAGTATATTTATTGAAAATATGGTTTTTGCCTTTTTCTTGGGTATGTGCTCGTATTTGGCGGTATCCAAAAAGGTAAAAACAGCTGTGGGACTAGGAGCTGCCGTTGTATTTGTATTGGCAATTACGGTTCCCGTCAACTTTTTGATAGACAAATATTTGTTGCAACCCGGCGCTTTAAAGTGGCTCGACCCTTCGTTTGCTACGGTTGATTTAAGCTTTTTGAGCTTTATCATGTTTATTGCTGTGATTGCGGCTATGGTACAATTGGTAGAGATGTTTGTCGAGCGTTTTGCACCGGCATTGTACTCCTCTTTGGGTATCTTTTTGCCGCTTATCGCTGTAAACTGTGCCATTTTGGGAGGCTCGTTGTTTATGCAACAAAAAGAATTTACCCAAGTATCCGAAGCGGTGGTTTACGGATTAGGTTCGGGAATCGGTTGGCTTATCGCTATTGTGTTATTGGCGGCGGTTCGCGAAAAAATTTCTTATTCAAACGTGCCGGCACCTTTGCGCGGATTGGGAATTACCTTTATCATTACCGGATTGATGGCAATTGCCTTTATGGCCTTTATGGGAATAAAAATTTAATCATAAATAAAGATTTAGAAGAAGATGGATCAAAATTCAATAAAAGTAATCATCGCCAGTGTATTGGTGTTTTTGGCAGTCGTTTTGCTGTTAGTTGTTTTACTATTGTGGGCGAAAGCTAAATTACTACCCGGAGGCAAAGTCAAAATATTGGTCAATGGCGAAAAAGAAATAGAAGTGGAAAGCGGCTCCTCTTTGCTCAGTACCCTGTCCAATGAAAAAATATTTTTGCCGTCAGCCTGTGGAGGCGGGGGAACCTGCTTGCAGTGTAAAGTAAAAGTATTGGAAGGCGGAGGAAATATGCTTCCCACCGAAGAACCGCATTTTACATTGAAAGAAAAAGAAGAAGGTTGGCGCTTGGGTTGTCAAGTCAAGGTAAAAGAAGACATGAAGATCGAAGTTCCCGAAGAAGTATTCGGTGTAAAAAAATGGGATGCCAAAGTGGTTTCCAATTACAATGTGGCTTCGTTTATCAAAGAATTTATCGTGGAAGTGCCCGAAGATATCAATTACAAAGCCGGAGGTTATATTCAAATCGATGTGCCGCCTGCTACGGTTAATTACAAAGATATCGACATCACAGCACATCCCGAAGAACATCCCGGCGAACCGGATAAATTCCACGAAGATTGGGATAAATTCAATTTGTGGCCCTTGGTGATGAAAAATGATGAAGAAGTTACGCGCGCTTATTCCATGGCGAGTTATCCTGCCGAAGGACGCCGTATTATGCTCAACGTGCGTATAGCCACGCCTCCTTGGGACAGAGAAAAAAATACTTGGATGGATGTTAATCCGGGAGTAGCTTCATCTTATATATTCTCTCGTAAACCCGGTGATATCGTACGGATTTCCGGTCCCTACGGTGAGTTCTTTATCAACGAAGACAGCGATGCTGAAATGGTATACATCGGAGGTGGTGCCGGTATGGCGCCCATGCGTTCGCATTTATTCCATTTGTTTAAAACTTTGAAAACCGGACGAAAAGTTTCGTATTGGTACGGAGGACGTAGCAAGCGTGAATTGTTCTATGTAGATCATTTTAGAGGACTGGAAAAAGAATTCCCGAATTTCAAATTTTATTTGGTCTTGTCCGAACCGCGTCCGGAAGATAACTGGCAAGTCAAAGAAAATATCGATGCGCCCGGCGACGGATTTACCGGATTTGTTCACCAAGCTTTGTATGATAACTATTTGAGTAAACACGAAACCCCGGAAGATATCGAATATTACTTCTGTGGACCTCCTATGATGAACAAAGCCGTAGTAGGTATGCTCGAAAACTTAGGTGTACCGCCCGAAAATATCCGCTTTGACGATTTTGGCGGTTAAGAGATAAAATCTATATTTTTATAGTCATCGTATCAATCCCTGATACGATGACTTTTTTCATATGGACGGTGTGTTTTGAAAACGCACTGTTTTTTGTCTTCATATTTCATCCAACAACAAAAAATCCGCTATATGCATTTGGATGATTCCCTCGCTTTGGTCATTCCATATATTATCGGTGGTGAGTATATATTTGGGAAAATTGTCACGGATTTTACGTAGCGGAGCATATTCTCTTTCAATGGTTTCTTTTTCAGTCATTTTGTAGGCGACTTGAACATAGACTTTTTTTCCTTGTTTTTCTCCTACGAAATCCACTTTGGTTTGGTTCAGTTTCCCGATAAATACACGGTATCCACGTCTTTTGAGTTCCAACATCACAATATTTTCCAAAACACCTGAAATCAATCTGTTTTTGATACCTGTCAAAGCGTATATCAACGAATGGTCACCGGTAAAATATTTTTCATAGGTTTTTAATATTTCTTTTCCTTGTACGTCATAACGGGCAATACGGTGAATGATATATGAGCTTTCCAAGGCTTTTAGGTAATTGTAAATAGTGGAAATGTCCACTTTACGGTATTGACTTTTGAAATAATCGGCTATTTTTTTGACTGAAAAAGTATTGCCGGTGTTATCAAAAACAAAAGCCACTATACGTTCTAATAATTCGATATCGCGGATGTTAAAACGTTGTACCACATCGCGTAAAATTACAGAAGAATAGATGTCATAGATGATTTGATAAGTTTCAGCTGGCGTATAGTCTGCGGTATGGATAACCGGAAAACCACCTAATTTGAGATAAGTTTCAAAAGCATCTTGCGGTTGTGCCGGTTTCTCGTTCAGATATTGGGAGCGAAAAAATAAAAATTCTCTGAATGAAAGGGTATAAACTTCAAATTGTACATAGCGTCCGGCTAACAAACTGGAGAGTTCGGACGACAACAAACGCGAATTGGAACCCGTAATATAAATATCCGTATCAAAATCCACCCGGAAAGCATTGACGGCTTTTTCCCAATCCTTTACCTCTTGTATTTCATCAAAAAACAGATAGGTTTTATTAGTCTCATGAATACGGTTTTTTACATAATCGTATAACTTACGGGCATCGTCAATATGAGCAAAAGCAAAACTTTCAAAATTGATAAAGATAATTTGATCGTCAGTTGCCCCTTGCTTTTGGATTTCTTCACGGATTTGTTGCAAAATAACGGATTTACCGCTTCGTCGTATGCCTGTGATGATTTTTATCAAAGGTTTATCAACAAAGTTTAATATACGATTGAGATACAGACTTCGTTTGATCATTTCGATTATTTTATAGGATTACGACCACAAAAATAACAAATATTTCCGAGTTTTTAGGGTTACAACCCTAAAAACTTTTGATTTTTCAGACTTTTTCGGGTTATAATCATTAGAATATTTGCTTGGCGAAGTTTGCAACTTCGCCTCAACACATTGATTTCTATTGGCACAATTAAAATAACATTAGAAAAATTCATTTAATAAAACAAATAAAACCCCGAAGGGGTTAAATGTTAGTAGCCCGTAGTGCAACTCCGGGTAAAAAAAGATTTATGACCACATTATAGTGTTTTGGCGGGATTTTTTGTAAAAATCATGCCAAAACATCCTTAAATAAGAAAAATATAATACATCTTTGGGTTCGGCCTCTCGAAAAGTTGAGACTTTTTTGGCGCTACATTTTTGTGAAGGAGTAATTATATTTTTTATGCATTAGAACCCTTCGGCTTCATGGCTTTTATAATTTTCTAATTCAATAACTTTTTACATCCGTATGAAATAATCCGTATATTTGTAAGTTATAATACAAGCATATGAAACTAAGATTATTAATCATTACCGGTATTTTATTTTTCAGTATTTATTCGTGTGGTTCTCATAAAAAAAAGAAATTAGAAGAAAAATACGGGCTTAGAGAAAAAAAGAAAAAGAAGAAAAAACACAAGCCTACTATAGCGGAAGTTTTTGGTGAAAATATCAAGGCGGAAAATTTGGAATATAACGTTAAGAATTTGTCAGATACTCTGATGATGGGACGAGAAACAGGTACACCTGGAGAAAAAAGAGCGGCTAAATATATCAAAGGTTTTTTTCAAGATCAAGATTTGTTATATCCCGATCAATTAGACGGATATTATCAAAAATATACGGCTACTCAAAATAAAAAACCCGAAGCTGTTCTAAAAACGGATATTGCTTCATATCGATTTGGAGAAGATTTTATCGGTTTTTTTCCCCATGACAGTGTCGAAATGGATTTTGATCATATTATTTATGTAGGTCATGGTATCAAGGATCCCAAGTACAATGATTATGCCTATAAAGATGTGAAAGGTAAAGCCGTTTTGGTTGTAGGAGGAGAACCCAGAGATAAATATGGTAATTATATAATATCCAATGAAGTAGATCCTTATACGGGACGCTCTTTGCCTTCTGTATGGAGTCAAGATCCGATTAAAGCTTATATTTTAAGAAGAAATGCCGCTATGGAAAACGGCGCCAAGCTCATGTTGTATTACGATCCGCAAAATCACGATTATTTTTGGGAAAATTATCGAAAACATTTTGAAAAAAGTCAAAAAGAAGTAGCTCTTTCACAAGATTCTATCTATGATTTTTTTATCAATAAAAAGATTTTTACCGATATCACCGGTTATGACAATCCTGATGATATGGAATACACCAAAAAATCCCGAAAAATGACTGTACCTTTGCGTTTGAAGTATGAGAGTAGAGGTGAAGTTATTCGAGGAATTAATGTTTTGGGAATTATCCAAGGAGATTCTTTGGCGACAGATTATGTAATTGTACTGAGTCATTATGACGGACAAGGCAAACACGACGGAAGGCTTTATCCTTCAGCCAATGATAATGCCAGTGGCGTAGCCGCTTCCTTTGAAATAGCCAAAGCTTTACGTATAGCTGTTGATTCGGGTTATGTGCCGCAAAAAAATATACTTTTTCTCAATCTTTCCGGAACCGAACAAAATAAGTTAGGCGCTCGTTATTATGTCACCCATCCGGTAGTACCCTTGGAACAAACGGCAGCCATCATCGAATTGCATAAATTAGGACGATTAGAAGTGGATAGCAAAGGTGAAATTGTAGATTTCTTTCCTTTGAATATTTCTATTAACGGCTTTGATAAAAATGAATTTAAAAGCCATATTGCCGGATTGGAATCTTATAATGAACATATTACAGTTAAATATAAACCTTTAGTCGAGCATTCCGATTATATCTATTTTATGCGAAAGCATATTCCTATCGTATACTTGAGTGGAGGTTATTTTAAAGATTATCATCGTCCAACCGACACCTATGATAAAATAAGTTATGAAGTTTTGGAAAAACGAACTAATTTTATCTTCCAAATGTTATGGGATATTGTCTATGAATAAAATTAATATAAAATTAAAAAAATGAATAAAGATATATTACAAAAAGCAGAAGCATGGACCAAAGCTCCATTTGATGAAGCTACGCGACATGAAGTGGCTGAAATGATTCAAAATAATCCGGATAAACTCACCGACAGTTTTTATAAAAACCTGGAATTTGGCACAGGGGGAATGCGCGGAATCATGGGAGCCGGTACCAATCGCATCAATAAATATACTTTGGGTAAAAATACCCAAGGATTAGCCAATTATATCAATAAAGTTTCAAAGCGTCAACACAAAAGTGTAGCGGTGAATTATGATGTTCGTCACAACAGCAAAGAATTTGCCAAATTGGTAGCTGATGTGCTTTCAGCCAATGGTATTAAAGTATTTCTGTTTTCAGAATTTCGTCCTACACCCGAACTTTCTTTTGCCGTTAGACATCTCGGTACGGATGCAGGTATTGTTTTAACGGCTTCTCATAATCCGCCCGAATATAACGGATACAAAGTATACTGGAGTGATGGTGCCCAAATAGTACCACCGCAAGACCGGGAAATTGTTGAAGAAATCAATCGCATAAATTTTGACGAAATTAAATTTACACCCAACGAAAATTTGATAGAATATGTAGGCAAAGAACTCGATGAAGCATTTATCAAAGCTTCTGTGGAACATGGGACTTTTGATGCCCCGGATAGAGACAAACTCAAAATATTATTTACGCCTTTACACGGAACTTCCATTAAATTAATGCCTCCGGCCATGCAAGCAGCCGGATTTACCAATTTTCATATCGTGGAAGAACAAATGAATCCCGATCCGGAGTTTTCAACAGTACAATCACCTAATCCCGAAGAGCCCGAAGCTTTTACGATTGCTTTGAAAAAAGCCGATGAAATAGCTGCTGAAATGATATTGGCTACCGATCCCGATTCCGACCGAATTGCCGTAGCCGTACGCGAACCCAATGGACAGATGCGTCTGCTCAATGGAAACCAAACTATGGCTATGATGGATGCTTTTTTGATTCATAAATGGAAAGAAGCCGGTAAACTCAAAGGCAAGGAATTCATCGGTTCTACTATCGTATCTACTGATATGGTAAAAGAAATAGGTAAAGCCAATAAGGTAGAAGTAAAAGTAGGATTGACCGGCTTTAAATGGATTGCCAAAATGATTCGTGAAGCTGAAGGAAAACAAGAATTTATCGGTGGGGGTGAAGAAAGTTTCGGTTATATGGTAGGCGATTTTGTCCGCGATAAAGATGCCATTACATCCGGATTGTTGGCAGCCGAAATATATGCCGATGCCAAAGCCAAAGGAAGTTCTTTCTTTGAAGAATTACTCAAACTTTATCAAAAACACGGATTTTATAAAGAAGCTTTGGTATCTTTGGTTAAAAAAGGAATTGAAGGACAGGAAATTATCAAACAAATGATGAAAGATTTCAGAAGTAATCCACCAAAATCTTTTGACGGTTCACCGGTAGTACGTATCGAAGATTACAAGACATCCATCGCTAGAGATATTACGAATAATACCGAAGAAACGCTTCC
>Ga0256843_1000456_pt1 | contig 35071 bp, 39 predicted proteins | sample AlvinellametaG_FD_191572 | JGI IMG/M metagenome (GOLD analysis project Ga0256843, IMG submission 191572) | Pompeii worm associated microbial communities from hydrothermal vent at the East Pacific Rise, Pacific Ocean - Alvinella | ecosystem: Host-associated > Annelida > Integument > Unclassified ...
TGTTTACTAAATTCATTTAAACTTTTTTTTGAGATAATTTGATTGTTTAGATAATATCTTGACTTTGATGTTGTGGTTTGCTTGATTACAAACTCACTATTTGATTCTATTAGATAATCTTCATTTGAGATATTTAATTCATCAATAATTACCTCTGATATTTTACTTTTAGCTTCACTCTTTCCAAATAGTGCTAAAATAGAGTTCATCAATATAGATTTTCCAGTACCACTTGCTCCACTAAAGACAATAAGCCCTTTTTTAAATTCAAGTTCAACTTTTAAAAATGATAGATAATCCTCTAAATAAAATCTAGCAATCATAATACACATATACCTTTTGGAAGTTTATTTTTTCGTATTTTAACATAATTTTTTACTATTTACCCCAATTTAATTTTTGATTTAATACTTGGAAATAATCTCTATGTTTTGTCCTTATAAGTTTTGCTTTTGATGATGCTATATTTATCTTTATAAATTCATCTTGCCCTATCTCATAAATATCTTGTCCATCTATTATCACCATAGCTCCCTCTTTATCTGGAGTACTTAACTCTATCTCAAAATCTGTAGGCAATACTAAAGGTCGTTGAGTAAGTGAATGTGCCGATATAGGTGTAACGATAAAAGCTTCAGTAAGTGGATATACTACAGGTCCTCCACTACTTAGATTATATGCAGTTGAACCTGTAGGTGTTGATACTACTAATCCATCTCCATAATATGAATTAAACTTCTCTCCATCTACATAAGCATCTATATTTACCATATTTGCTACAGATTTTCTAGTGATAACTATATCATTAAAAGCAACAGATTGTTTAAAATTGATATTTGCTTTTATCACCATTCTTTCATCTATTACATAATTATCATTTTGAAAATCAATTAAAAATTGCTCTAACTCTTGAGGTAATACTGAAGTTAAAAAACCTAAAGTTCCTAAATTTATCCCCAATACTGCCTTATTGTATCCAAATCCTCTTCTTGAAACTGATATTAAAGTACCATCTCCACCAATAGTTACTAAAAAATCTGATTGCTCACACAATTTATCAAAAGATAAAAAATCTTTTTCATCTATCATATTTGCACTTGATTCCTCTAGTAATACAGATATACCATATTTCTCAAATTGTTTTTTAATTTGAGGAAATATATCTTTTAAATACTTTGCATCTGGTTTCAGGACAATTCCTGCTATATTCTTTTGTATTAATAGTTCTGTATTTTTTGTTTGTTTCATAAAATAGATTATATCTAAAGAAGATAAATATTTATATTATAAAATTTAATATTTAATTATAGTTATGATAAAATAGAATTTTATAAAAGGTTAGAGATATGAGATATATAATTATTGGTTTATTATTTGCATTTTTTTCAGGTTGTTCACACACAAATAATATTTCACCAAAAGACAAACAACAAGTATTGAATAATTATCTTCTAAAAAGGGTAGATCTTACACAACGAAATAAAAGAAGAAATAACAATATTGCACTAATACCTGAAAATATTGCTGTTGTTTATAAAAATGTAAATGGTAACTATTTTGGATTTGGTTCTACTGGTAATATCAATATTGAACCATGTGCAAGAGGTAATTGTAATAAAGCTACAAGACAAAGAGTTGCAAATACAAATAGCTATAAAAATGTCCTAAAGATGTTAAATTGTAAACAATATAGAAAAAAAATAGATACAACTTATCATGGAAGAAAAGCTCAAATATTATTTTGTAACAATCCTAAACACCCTTATGAGAAATCATACGAACAGTTATATACAAACAATATAAGAGCTATACTAAAAAAAGAACAAGCCACATATAGTTGTGCTGGTTGGTGGATAATGGATTGGCAAAACTCTTGTCTTATAAATCTAAAATAATAAAAGGTTTATAAGGATAAACTATGATAGGTATAGATATAACTGTAATATCAAGAGTAGAAAAGATGATACAAAAATGGGGAGATAAAGCTCTTTTGAGGTTTCTTTCCAAAAAAGAGTTAGCCCTTACTACTACACCAAGTAGTTATGCTGGATTTTGGGCAGCAAAAGAAGCTGCTAGTAAAGCAATAGGTACAGGTATAGGTAGAAAATGTAGTTTTAAAGATATTAAGATTTCAAAACTTCCATCAGGACAACCAACCATAAAATATAAAAAATTTCTAAGAAAAGAGTTCCATATCAAATCTTCCCATCTAAGTATCACTCACGATGGAGGATTTGCAATAGCAGTTGTGGTAAATAGTATTAAATGACAATTCTTAAAAAATTAATATATCTTTTTGTGATGCTATTTATCATATCACTTATATCTTTTATAGCTGTTCATCTTGCACCAAATAGTTTTTTTGCAAGTGGTGAATTAAATCCAAATATAACTCCAGAAGCAGTAGAACATCTAAAACAAGTATATAATTTGGATAAACCACTTTATATCCAATTTTTTTCATGGATAAAAAATATTATCGTATTGGATTTTGGTATATCTTTTAGTAGTGGTGAATTGGTAAAGGATGAGATACTACAAAGATTACCTATTACATTGATTTTAAATATTACAAGTATGTTTTTTATATTTATAATATCTTTATATCTTGGTATAAAATCTGCTCTAAATCAAGATAAATTAATAGATAAATTTGTAAAACAACTATCTATATTAAGCTTCTCTATGCCATCTTTTTATCTTGCTTTAATATTGATATTTATATTTTCTATAAATTTAGAAATTTTACCACTTACAGGTGTAAGTAGTGAAGATAATTTAAAAGGGTTAGATTATATATTTGATTTTACTTGGCATCTTATATTACCTATATTTGTAATAGTATTTGGAGGATTAGGAAGTTTGACTTTATATATTCGATCACTTACTATAGAGATACTCAAATCTGATTATATATTTTGGGCAAAAGCAAGAGGATTGAGTAGATATAAGATATTAAGATACTATATCTTACCAAATCTATATCCAACTATCATTACACTTTTAGGTCTTAGCTTACCAAGTATAGTAGGTGGTAGTGTAATACTTGAAACAATATTTAGTATAAATGGTATGGGATTGTTATTTTTCCAATCAGCTCTTAGTCACGATTATCCTGTAGTGATGGGGATACTTATCATTGGTGCATTTCTTACATTGGTTGGAAATATCTTAGCTGATTTAATTCTATTAAAATTAAATCCAAACACAATCAACTAATTACACAAACCAATAAAGTAATAAACTACCAAATATTATTCTATATATACCAAAAGCTACAAATGTAAACTTTTCTAAAAATTTTAAAAATAACTTTATAGTAAGATATGCTATAAAAAAAGATACTACAAAACCAACACCCAATACTATTAGATTTGTATCTGAAAATTCTTTGTAGTGTTTCAATATATCATACCCAGTAGTTGCACACATTACAGGAAATGCAAGTAAAAAACTAAATTCCGCACTAGCTTTTCTATTTAGCCCAACAAACATAGCACCAATGATACTACTCCCTGCCCTACTTGTACCTGGTATTAGTGCAAATACTTGAGCTAACCCTATATACAAAGCTTGTCTATAAGATACTTTTTCAACATCATCTATGAGTGTTTTCTCCTCTTTATAAAACTTTTCAGCTATTAAAAACACTATCCCACCAACAATAAACATAATAGCTACAATTTTTATATCAAACATAGCTTTTATCTGATGTGAAAATAAAAATCCAACTGTACCTATTGGGATAAAAGCTAAAGTTAATTTTTTCCATAATTCTATTTTTTTAATTGAAAACTTATCTTGATAATTTAAGATTACAGCCAAAATTGCTGCAAATTGTATAATCACCTCATAAGCTTTTGTTACAGCAGTTTGATCAATCTTTAAAAACTCACTAGCCACAATTAAATGTCCTGTAGAACTAATAGGTAAAAACTCTGTAAACCCCTCAATAATCCCTAAAATAATAGAATCAATTATACCCATTGGTGTCCTTTTGAAGTAACTTAAAAAATAACTTTAAAGCTCTTTTCTCTTTATATCCTATTTTATAAGATATTTTTGTAAGATACTCTTTGATTTGTTTATGTGATAGATTTGTTTTTTTGCTATATTGTTCAAGTATATAATATGGTATCTTGATATTTGAATTTATAAATCTCTTTGATAGACTATTCATATAATTTTTGTGATTATTGATACATAATCTTGCAAATACAAATGGCAAATCATATCTATCGTGCCATAATTTTGCCAAATCTATAAAATCTTTGTTTGTTGTATTATGGTAATAGTACAATGCTTTATCACCTATAAGCACTTCACCTTGTATATCCAATACTTTTGCTAATGCATTTGAGGTATCACTTTGAAAATCTCTCTTATTCTCTCCATCTAATACCAACACTGATAATACTTCAGCCTTTGCAACAATACCCAAATCTAAACAATTACAATTTTTAGAAACTATAGATGATATAAAAGCACCGTCAATTTTTCTTTTTTTAAATTGTCTATTTATATATGATGGATAAGATTTTTTATAGTTTATTATCTGTTTTATTTGAGATGAAGATATATTTTTTTTGGTAAATATATAAAATGGTAGAAGATTTATAAAATCTATTTTAGCAAATATCATATTCTCGCTCTAATCTAAATATTTGGTATTTTACTTTATTTACCCTTTTGTTAAGATAAACTAATTATCTCAAATAATATATAAATTAAGTATAAATTATGTTTGACAAGATAAAATTCTTATAACAATTTTAATACAAGGAAAAATAATGAAAAAAATAATCACATCGTTAGCATTGGCAACTACTTTATTACTACCAACAATAGCTAGTGCTAAAGAGGCAAAAGGTTTAAATGTACTAGTAAATTCAGGGAATCCACAAACACAAGCTATGGCTATGGTACTATCTTTGATGAGTGTAAAGGTATATCACAAAAAAGTGAATATAGTACTTTGTGGGAAAGCTGGTGATTTAGCAGATAAAAATATTAAAGGTGTGGCTATAAAAAGACCAAATGGAAAAGCACCATCAGCAAAACAACATCTAAAAATATTAATTAAACTAGGTGCATCGGTAAAAGTATGTCCATTATATCTTCCAAATTCAAACAAAGACAAATCTATCTTACTTGATGGTATCACTGTAGCAAAACCACCAATGGTAGCTAAAAGATTATTAAATAGTGATTTTCAAAATATTACATTTTAGGGATATTTTATGGTAAAAGTTGAATTTTTAGGTCCTATTAATAAAGATAGTTTAGAACTAGATATCTCAAATCTATCTCAATTAAGTGATATACTAAAAAAAGATGAAAGCTTACATCAATGGATTGAAAATAGTGCAATAGCTATAAATGATATACTAGTAAATGATAAAAATCATATACTAAATGATGGTGATAAAATATCACTGTTACCTCCTGTTTGTGGTGGTTGATATGCTTGAACTCTATGATGGAAGTTTACCAGTGGAAGAGATAACTAACTCTTGGTATAAAGATTTTAGATTATCAAACTATGGAGCAATTATCACTTTTGTAGGTGTTGTAAGGGATGAAAATGGTATAGATGGACTTAGTTTTGACATATATGAACCTATACTAAAAGATTGGTTTAACTCTTGGCAACAAAAAGCAAAAGAACAAAATGCAATAGTACTTATGGCACATTCAAAAGGTGATGTCTTAAATCATACAAGTAGCTATATAGCTGGTATTTGTAGTCCAAAAAGAAGAGTTGCTTTAGAACTAATTGATGAATTTGTAGAGGATTTTAAAGCATCTGCCCCTATTTGGAAATATGATATTATAGATGGTAAAAGGATATATGCAAAAGATAGAAGTACCAAACTAAATGGAGCTGGGATTTTATCTTGAGAGTAGATTTACATAACCATACAACACTATGTAACCATGCAACAGGAACTATAGAGGAATATATAAAAAAAGCTATAGAGTTAGATATAGATATATTTGGTTTTAGCGATCATGCCCCAATGATATATGAACCAGAATATCGGATGAGTTTAACTCAAAGCAAATGGTATGAACAAAATATTTTAGATTTAAAAGAGAAATACAAAGATCAGATAGATATAAAATTGGGTTATGAAGTTGATTTTATGTCAAATCCTAAATTTATAGAATTACAAATAATAAATGCCAATGTCGATTATCTAATTGGTTCAGTACATTTTTTAGATAAACAAGATGATTTATGGGGGTTTGATAATCCTGCATTTATAAAAAATTATGAACATAGTGATATCGATAAGATTTGGGAAGATTATTTTCAAGCTATTTCAAAGATGGTACAAACTGGATATTTCGATATTGTTGGGCATCTTGATCTAATCAAAGTGTTCAAATATCTTCCAAATAAAGATATAAAAACAATAGCATATAAAACAATGAAAGATATAAAAAAATCCAATATGGTACTAGAGATAAATAGTGCTGGACTTAGAAAACCTATAAAAGAGCAATACCCATCAAAACAACTTTTAGAATTAGCATTTGAACTTGATATACCTATTACATTTGGAAGTGATGCCCATAGTGTTGATCAAATTGGATTTGGATATGATAAAATAGTCAAATTAGCTAAAGATATTGGTTATACAAAATGTATAACTTTTAATAAAAAAGAAAAATTAATAGTCAATTTTTAATTATCTAAGGAAAAAAAAGATAAAATTAGAAATATTTTAGGAGTTAATATGATAGATAGAGTTTATAGACTTGTAACACGAAGTGATATGGATGGGTTAGTATGTGGTACATTATTGAAGTACCTTGGTATTATTGATGAGATATCTTTTGTTCATCCAAAAGATATGCAAGATGGTAAAATAGAAATTACTGAAGATGATATCACTACAAATCTACCTTATGTAGAAGGTGTTCATATAGCATTTGATCATCACTATAGTGAGACTCTAAGAAATGAGAAAAGAGACAATCATATAATTATACCTGAAGCTCCAAGTGCAGCTGAAGTTGTATATCAATATTATGGTGGAGATAAAAGATTTCCAGCATCTTTTCGTCCTATGATGGATGCAGCTAATAAAGCTGATTCTGCTCAATTTTCTATAGATGATATATTAGACCCTCAAGGTTGGGATTTATTAAGTTTCCTTATGGATAGTCGTACAGGACTTGGAAGATTTAGGAATTTTTCAGTATCAAATTATCAACTTATGATGGATTTAATTGATTATTGTGCAGAACATCCTATTGAAGATATCTTAAAATTAAGAGATGTAAAAGAGAGAGTTGATTTATATTACAAATACCAAGATGAATTTAAAGAACAACTGATAAGATGTAGTACATTTCACAAAAACTTAGTAGTTATAGATTATAGAGAGGAAGAGATTATCTATCCTGGAAATAGATTTTTGATATATGCTATGCATCCAGAGATAAATATATCTATCCATGCAGTATGGGGAAGAAATAAACAAAATGTAGTTTATAGTACTGGTAAATCTATTATCAATAGAACTTCAAAAACAAATGTAGGTGAATTGATGCTTAAATACGGTGGTGGTGGCCACGAAGCAGCTGGTGGATGTCAACCAAGTCATGAAGATGCCGATAGAGTTTTAAAAGAACTAATTGAACAAATTAATGCAGATGGGTAAAAATACTAAAATTTAGAAATTGGTCATTTTTTAGACATAATTTAATTGTAAATTATCCCAAATTTTGTTAAAATAATTACAAATATAATATTAAGGGAGATTTTTACCATGGGTAAATTTGTGAACAACACAGAAGAGTTTTTTGACTTTTGTAAAGAAAATGAAGTGGAATTTGTAGATTTTAGATTTACAGATATTAAAGGTGCTTGGCATCATATTTCATACAGAATGAGTGCAGTAACTGCTGACCAACTAGAAGGTGGTTTACCATTTGATGGTTCTAGTATCGAAAACTGGCAACCAATCAACGAATCAGATATGCTTCTTAAACCAGATGTAGAATCTGCATTTTTAGATCCATTTACAGCAGATAGTACAATTATTGTTATTTGTGATGTTTATGATATCTACAAAAATGAACTATATGCAAAATGTCCAAGAAGTATCGCTAAAAAAGCATTAAAAACTTTAGAAGATAAAGGTGTAGCAGATGCTGCATATTTTGGACCTGAAAATGAATTTTTTATCTTTGATGATGTAAGAATTGTAGATAATGATAACCACCAATCATTTAAAGTAGAAACAGATGAAGGTCACTGGGCTGATGATGCTGATTATGGTGAGATGGGAAATATGGGTCATAGACCAAGAATCAAAGGTGGATACTTTCCAGTACAACCAACAGATCCTGCAGTTGATTTAAGAGCTGAAATGATGCTTGTATTAGAACAAGTTGGATTAGAAGTTGTTTTAGGACATCATGAAGTTGCACAAGGTCAACACGAAATTGGTATAGTATTTAGTGATATTATTACAGCTGCTGATAATGTTCAAAAATATAAATATGTTGTAAAAATGGTAGCACAATTAAATGGTAAAACTGCTACATTTATGCCAAAACCAATCTACAATGACAATGGAAATGGTATGCATGTACACCAATCACTTTGGAAAGATGGTAAAAACTTATTCTACAAAGATGGAGAATATGCAAACCTATCTAAAACTGCACTTGATTATCTAAGTGGTATCTTTGCTCATAAAGAAGCTGTTGCTGCATTTACAAATCCATCAACAAACTCTTTCAAAAGACTTTTACCAGGATTTGAAGCTCCAAGAATATTAACATACTCTTCACAAAATAGATCTGCTGCTTGTAGAATACCTTATGGTGCTGGTGAAAAAGCTACAAGAATAGAGACAAGATTCCCAGATAGTACTGCTTGTCCATATTTAGCATTTGCTGTACTTATGGTAGCTGGTCTTGATGGTATTGAAAAAGGTGGTTATGATTTAGTTGGACCATTCAATGAAGATCTATTTGAATTAAGTAGAGATGAAATTGCAGAGAGAAAAATCCCTGAACTTCCAAATACATTTAGAGATGCATTAGAAGGACTTGAAAAAGATCATGACTTCTTATCTTGTATTATGGATGAAGATTTTATCAAAACTTATGTTGATTATCAATTTGAAAGACATATTATTCCTGTAGAAGGAAGACCTACAGCATACGAATATATCTCAACATATTCTTGCTAATCTTTTAATAGATATACAAAAAAAGGGGTTGAAGTTTTTACTTCAGCCCCTTTTTAATTATAAATAAAAGATAACAACTATAAGTTATTATCTTTTATTTTTTATTCTAATCTACAGAAACTACTTGATTTCTTCCATTTTGTTTAGCTCTATACAATGCTTCATCTGTCATCTTATAGATAGAACTCATAGTATAACCATCTACATCTGGCTTAATAACTTTTAATCCCATAGAAACTGTCACAAATGCACTTGCACTATTCTTCTTATGTTCTATATTTAGATTTTCTATATCTATTCTTAATTTGTTTGCAAAAGCCATAGCTTTATCTTTATCCATATCACTACAAACCACTCCAAACTCTTCTCCACCAAGTCTAAATACCATATCATCAGGTCTATTCAAATTACCTTTTAAACTCTTAGCAACTGCTATTAAAGCTTTATCTCCAGCTTGATGACCATAAGTATCATTGTATTGTTTAAAATGATCTATATCCATCATAATAAAGATAAGATTTTGGTGTAATCTCTTTTTCAATCTTAATTGCTTTGGAAACTCTATATCAAAATATCTACGATTATATAACTCTGTCATAGAATCTGTTATAGATAATTCTTGTATTTTTTCTATTACCTTTTTATTTTTAAAATAAAATAACATATTTATATAAATAATAAAAAAGACAGATAATAAAGATATAAATATAATCCAATATAAAATAAGTGTTTTATCTTGTACTCTTTGATTTAAAATACTATATAATTCTTTAGAACTAATATAATATAGTTGAGAAATAATATCAATATTTTTAGTATGTATCTTAAATATATCAATAGGACTTAATAAAATAGCATCTCCATTTAAAATATTATTCTTAGTAAATTTATTTAATGAATGTTGCGCATCTATTACATCAGTATATGACTTATGTATCTTTGTATCTTTTTTATCCTCACAATACAAATTCATATTGAATGTCAATCTTGACATTCTCTCTTTCTCTTTAGATAACTCTGTAGAGATAGTATTTTTTAAGTTAGTTGATAATTGATTATTAATCCTTGAGGCTGTTATCCCTCTTATTTGACCATTATATTCAATAACTTCTGGTAAAAGAGAAATAACATTTTCTATTAAAATGTGTGATTTCACATCATAAGCCAAAATTAATTTAGAATGGTACGAGATATTTTTAATAATAATAAATGAATCTTGAACAAGCTTTGATAAATCTTTAAAATTGTGTTTTGTTGTTACATAAAGTGATATTTTATCTAAAAAATTTATAATTTTTTGTTTCATATCTTTATTAAAAGTTGTATATTTTAAATTATCTTTTAATATAGAGATAGAATTTAATATATCTTTTTTTACTTTTAATATATCTTTTTTAGTATCAGTTGAAGGATTAGCTATATTTGATAAACCTCTTAACTTCTGTATTTTAAATATAATATTTTGGATACTATTTATTTCAGATAGACCTTCTAAATTATATTGTGTTATTTTCCTCTCTTCATTAACATAATTATATGAATATATAAATACAATAAATATCCCTAAAATAGGTATAATCACAGATAAAATAAAATATCTAAAGCTATGTTTTTTGTCAGTACTATTAGTGTTTGTTATCATAACTATTACTTTAACATAAAATATTTTAAAATAAACATAAATGATACATTTTTATTACTTATTTATTACTTATAAATTATTACACATATCTTTATATATACTTTTTACATCTTTAACATTCTTACATCTATCAATACTATCTTTATATCTATTTATTTTACCTAGATGTTTATATACTTTTGCCATCTCAAAATATATATGAACTAAATCATCAGGTTTAATTATCCTTGGATGATCTATTGCTAATTGTAGATAATTTAAAGCACCTTTATAATCATCATCAAGTATAGATTGTGAAGCTAATTCCATCTCTACAAATGGACTATATACAAATGCTCCCATCTTTTTTTGAGTATTATATAACTTATGCAATATCTTTACAGCTTGTATATCTTTATGTTTATTTAAAAGATATAGATAATATTGATAGTAAAAATCTATAATAAGAGGATTGTCTTTATTCTCTTGTATATAATTTTTATGTGTTTGTGCATAATCAAAAAACTTCTCCATCCTAAAACTATTATTTAACTTTCCATATATTAAAAATCTATATAAAAACTCTTCACTTTTATATTTATCTTTATCTTTTTGTACCAAATCTAAATCTTGAGATAATTTATAAGCTTCATCTATTAATCCCAACTGCAATGCAATCTTTTCCAAATATAGATAAATTTCACCATTCTTACTATCTTTAAATGTATCTTTTGTAATATTAAAAGTTTGTTTTGATGGATATTCTAATAAACACTCAAACATTTCATTATTGTCTTTATTATTTTTAATAATCCTTTTTAAAGCACCTTTTTTAGTATTTTTAAGAACTTTTGTAAGAGCTAAACAATCATCATTTTTCAAATAATATTTAATCATATCAGAATCAATAGTTATAAAAAGATCTTTTGTACTTTTATATCCAAAACTTCTAGCAGTTTTATCACTTATTTTTCTATAAATCTTTTTTAATTTAATAATAGTATTATATTTATGTTTTTTAGCTTGAGTTACTAATTCCTGAAGTAAAGCTTTCTCTTGCATAGATGTTGAATGTGGATATTTCTTAACTATCAAACTAGGAGATAATTTTCCCTCCCTCATCAATATCTCATCTATATGTTGCTTAGCAATCTTTTTATATGGATTATTTTGTTTTGAACTTACTAAATCTTTATATAACTCTTTTGCCTCTAACATATATTTAGGATCAAATGTTCTTATTGACATATATGCATTTGCTAATTTGAATTTAAAAGTATCTATACTTTGTTTTTGTGTTGCATTTTTTAAAAGCATTTTAAGTATTTTAATTGCAAGATAAGGCATATTTGCTTTTATTAATTTATCCACTTTTTTAAGTGCCAAATAACTATCATTGGCATAGTATGCTATATTCTTTTCCAATACTTTTGTAGCTAAATCATAGGCTTTTTTATTTTCATGGTTTAATATATACACATCATAAAGTTCATCTGCAACTATTGTAGCTACTTCCATATTATTTGTTTTTACCAATATTTTATACAATGTTTTTATAGAAGCTCGATATTTTTTTCTATGTGTTGATATTTGAGCTTGTGCTATCTTTCCATAAGCTTGTGCTAAAGGATCATCAAAACTTTCTAATATAGCTTTTGCATAATATCGAGCTACACTTATTTTATTTATTTTCAATTCTAATTTAACAAGCAATCTTAAAGCATTTAACAAATCAGACTCATTAATTGTCCCATTATTTACAGCTTTTTCCAATAAATCTGCACCTAATATCGCAAACTTTTTACTATCTCTTTTATATAAAATTTCAGCATATAACAGTGTAATATTGGAATTTAATACTTTAATCTTGTTATTTAATCTTAATCTTGAAATTTCGTCATAAGCATCTTTTATTTGACCTTCTCTTACAAGCTTTTTAATATATTCTAATTTATGATAACTCTCTATTATTTTTTGTTTTTTAAAATAATTAATCTGCTGTTTATTATCATTTATAAAACTATAATAAAAATCTTTTTTAGCAAATATAATTGTTGAAACTAAAACTAAAAATACTAATATTCTCATAACTACTATCTATTTTCCTATTTATTTAATTCATATACATAAGTAAATATCTCTACTAATGCACTATAAAATTCTTCTGGCATCTCTTGATCAATTTCAACTTGATCATACAAAGTTCTTGCCATTGATGGGTTTTCAATAATTGGTATCTTATTTTCCCTTGCAACATCTTTTATTTTCAAAGCCATATAATCTATACCCTTACCAACTATCTTTGGAGCTTTTTGCTCCCCTCTTTTATATTTTAATGCTACAGCATAATGAGTTGGATTGGTAATAACAACATCAGATTCAGCAACATCTTTCATCATCCTTTGTCTTGACATCTTCATTTGAATTTGTCTAATCCTACTTTTTACTAAAGGATCCCCCTCCATACTTTTATGTTCATCTTTTACCTCTTGTTTAGACATCTTTAATCCATCTAAATAATAATATCTAGTAAAAAAGTAATCTATTATAGCAAAAATGATAATAATAAGCAAAATAGATGCTACAAAATATGCAGTTAATTGAATAATTAAACCAATAGAACCTTTTACTGTCATATCCATCATAGATAATATATCATTCCATTCTATAACCATAATAACAACCATAACAACTATAATAATAACCAATTTAAGACTTAATTTTAAAGCCTCTAAAAGTTTTTTGAAACTAAATACATTTGACATACCCTTTATTGGATCTAATTTTTCAAACTTTAATTTTATAGGTATAGTGATAAATCCAAATTGCATAACATTAAATACTACAGCCAATATAATAACCATCAAAAATAAAGGGGATAATGAATATACTATTGTATAAAAAACTGTATATATTAAAGTATGCACAACACTAATATCTATATCTTTACCAATAAAACTAAAAACATAAAGCATCATATCTTTAATAGAACCAAATGCACCTCCAGCAAAAAACAATAAATAAACAGAACTAAATGTTAATATAGCAGCTCCAGGTACCTCTTGTGATTTGGGAACATTCCCCTCTTTTTTGGCATCATCGAGCTTTTTGGCTGAGGCATCTTCGGTCTTTGATTCTTTATCTTCGTCTGCCATACTATATACTCTTAACTAAACTTATTTAAAAAATATGCTTCAAAACTTGTGGCAAAAATATTAAGTCCCAACATTAAAAACACAAATATCAAAGTAAACTTTATCTGGAATGTTAAAACAAATGGTGAAAATGATGGCATAGATTTAGTACCATATCCATAATATATATCCAAAATAAATGCTATAAAAAATAGAGGAAATGCAAATGAAAATGCAAATACAAACATATTTGAAACCTCTTGAGTTGCAATTGCAAGTATATTATAATCAAATATATTAAATTGACCAAGATGTATCATAGAAAAACTTGATTTTAACATCACCAATGTCACTTCATACATACCTGTTTGAAAATATAATACAAGTACCAACATATACAAAAATCTACTAACTACACCTTGTTTTGTTCCAGTTGCAGGATCAAACATACTTGCCATAGATAATGCAGTAGCCATACCTATTAAATCACCAATTATCTGTACTGCTGAAAATATAATTTGCACTAAAGCAGCAGAAACCAATCCTAAAGTAATCTCCCCTAAAATACTCAATAAGAATTGATTTTCACTCATATTTGAAAGGTTTGTTGTAGTATCAACTAAAGGGAATAAAAAAATACTAAGGTAAAATGTCAATGCTACTCTAAGTGTTGGTTTAACACTTTCATGCCCAAAGATTGGCATAAAAGCCATAAATGCCAAAACCCTTGCAAATAATAATAAAAAAGTATATATAAGATTTTGATTTAATAGGGCAACTAAAGATTCCATCTACATATAACTTTTATCTTCTTCTTTTATATCTTCTGTCGTATTATTTGTTTGTTGAGTAACTGTTTGTTTTGTTGATTGTTGTTGCTGTTTTTGTTGTTGCTGATTAGATTGATCACTAAACTGATTATTATCTTGCTGCATACCAAAATCTAAGGTAAATGATTTACTATCATTAAATACTCTATTTAAAGCATTTTGTAACATAGATTTATTATCTGTAAAAGCTTCTAGAGTATTATTTTGCGACATATTCATACTAACACTAACTTTATTATCTGCTTTATTATTTCTCATGGTAATAGCTATATTTCCTAAATTAATAGGATCTAATTTAATTGTAAATGATGTTACTGGTGGTTTATAGTTTAGATACATCTGTCTTGCTACATCAGACATAAATGAGTTCATCTTTTGTTTTGATTCTATAATCTTTGTATTAAATGTTTGTGCTACAGATTGATCAACTGTAATTTTTATATCATCATTTACTTTTGTAGCTTCCATTTGAGCATCTTTTGATTGAGTTGATATTTTAATAGTTGTAGCTTCCATCTCTTTTTTTAGAGTTGCTGTTTTAGCATCTTGTGTATTATTTAAAAATAGTTTATTCAAAATAGTATTTTGCTGTTTTATTTGCTCTTTAATATCAGATTTACTATCTACTTTTTTAGTAGATTTATCTTCAGCTTTAGTTTCTATCTTTACCTCAGAAGCATTCAATTCCAATATCTCAGTAGCTTTTTTTATTGATTTTACTGTTTTAGGCTCTTTCTTAATAGTTTGTTTTGCTTCAGTAATTTTTTGTTTTGATATAATCTCTTTTTGTGTTTGTTGATTTGATAAAAATATTTTTGCTTGTATTTGTTTATCTGATTTATTAGTTGTATCTATTTTTTTAGTAGATTTTGTACTATTTGTTTTATCTTTATCCTCTGTTGTAGATTGAATATTTGATACTAAACTATCCATCAATGATCTATTTTGAGTAGTTGATACATCATCACCAATTTTGATATTTTTATCTTTTTTATCATCTACTATTTTTAATTTATTATCTTTTTTTATATCTACTTTTTTAGTGTCTTTTATTTTTGATATAGTAGTTACTTTTGTATCTTCTTTTACTACTTTAACATCTTTTGCTGTAAGATTATCAAACATAGATTTTGTAGTAGTTATATCATCTTTTATAAGTTTACTCTTTTGTTCTTTTTTATCATCTTCTATTTTTGATTTATTATCTTTTTTTATATCTACTTTTTTAGTGTCTTTTATTTTTGATACAGTAGTTACTTTTGTATCTTCCTTTACTACTTTAACATCTTTTTTTGTAAGATTATCAAACATAGATTTTGTAGTGGTTATATCATCTTTAATTTTTTTCTCTATATTATTTTTACTATCTTTAGAGATATTATCTTTTTTTGTAAGATTATCAAACATAGAACCTTTACTATCTTTAGATTTAGTTGAAGTTGTTTTATTTTGTATAGCTAACTTATCCAATAAAGAGCTACTTTTTACAGTATCATTTTGTTTTGTTTTAGTTCCTTTATCATCTTTAGTTTGCTTTGTTGATATATTTTCAACTAACTTATCAAATAAAGGGAAACTACCCTTTGTCTTTGTATCACTTTTTATTGTTTTTACATCTGATAATTTTGTATTATTTTGTTTTGATTTAGTTATTTTATCATCTTTAGTTTGCTTTGATTGTGTATCTTTTAACATATTATCAAAAAGTGAATTTCCACTTTTTGATTCATCATTTTTAACACCACTTGTAGAAGATGTTTTTTTAGTAGTTGTAGATGGTACTAATTCTGTCGTTAAGATATCACTTGCCATCTAAATCTACCCTTTTAAAATATCTATAGTTTTAGTATCCATAGATTTTTGTGTTTGAAATGCAGATAAGTTCGCTTCATAACTTCTCATAGCTTCCATCAAATCTGTCATCTCGATTACTGGATTTATATTTGGATATGCTACATATCCATCTTTATTTGCATCTGGATGTGATGGTTCATATCTCATTATAGGTTTCCCTTTTGCATCAACTATCTCTTTTACACCAACACCAACTGGCTTTATCTTATCATCTGTTTTACTTTGTGTATCAAAAGAACCATTTGATGCTTTATTTTGACTATCTAATAAAATCTCTTCAAATACTACATTTTGTTTTTTATAAGGGCCACCATCTGCACTATGTGTTGTTTGTGCATTTGCTATATTTGAACTCACTGTATTTATTCTTGTTCTTTGTGCTGACATACCTGAAGTTGCTACATTATAACCATCAAAAAATCCCATAACTATCTCCTAAATTATACTTGCATTCTCATAACTTCTTTATATGCATTTAAAGCTTTATTTTTTACTTCTAATGCTAATTTCAAGCTAAGTTCTGCTTCTTCAATCTTTTGTACTGCCTCTTGAAGATTATCAACTTTACCAGTTGCAATCTCCTCCATAGCATTATAACCTTCTACTTGTGATTTGTTTACATCTGTAATAGCATCATTTAACATAGATGTAAAAGAACCTTTATCAGAACTCTTTTCATTTGCCTTTTCAAACAACTGATCACTAGACAAACCTTTTATTTGAGTATTTAAATCACCTATTGTCATCTACTACCCCTTATTTATATTTGCTTTTAATTTTGTTTTTTGTAGCTGTAATTCATTTAATAAACTATTTATCTTAGCTGTAGTTTTTTCAAACTCTAATGATTTTTCATCACTATCTAAATTTACAAGCAATACAACTAACGAAAACATCATATTTGATATACCCTTAAAAGCTACAGTTACAAGTATCACACCACTAATCATCTCCAATGGTGTATAGATATTTGCATTTATAATAAAAAATATCACTGTAGCAAAAAATGCTGTAGCTACATAAGTATTTATCAAATTACTTGATACTACTTTTTGTGAAAATTTTTCTATTACCATTTTATCTCTTTAATTAATCTATTTACTATATCATCCAGATTCATTGTTGAATCACCACTTATAAATTCTTTTACAAATAGTTTTCTTAATCTCCCTGTAGTTTGAATATTCAAATCAGGAATTATGTTACCTATATATTTTACCATAAAATTCCTATTTAAATTATTTTTTAGTGCTAAATTTTTCAAAGATTTTGTAATTGTTTCACCAATAGTATAATTTTGTGTTTGATTAAAGGCCAAAAATAACCTTTTTTTATGACCACTTAACATCTTTAACAATGCATAAACATCTGTTAAAGCACTTGGATCTGTTGTAGTAATAGCAACTATCTCATCTGAAATATTTAAAAACTCTTGAACATAATCATTCAATCCAGCTCCAGTATCTATCAATACTATATCAAAACTATTTAATTGTATGATTTCAGATACCACCCTTGTATATAAAGCTGAATTTTCATTGATAAATTTATGACCACTTTTTCCAGCTATCAATGTGATATTTTGATATTTTGTTTTTGTTAAAATATTATCTAAACTAACCCCATTTTCAATATAATCATACAGAGTATATACAGGCTTTGTATCTAGTAATATTTGCATATTAGCAAGTCCTATATCTGCATCTAATATAGCTACATTTTTACCATATTGTGTCATTAGATATGCAATATTTGCTGTAAGTGTTGATTTTCCAACTCCACCTTTTCCCGATGTAATTGATATAATCTTTGTCTTTGAATTAGATTTAATATGCTCTGTTTTAGTTAGATTTATTAATTTACTTGCTTGTGAAGATATATGTTTAAACATATTGCAATACTACTTTTTAGGAATTGATAAATTCATAAAACAATCAATAAGATAGTTATCATCTGCACATACCAAATCATCAGGTACATTTTGTCCTGTAGATAGATAAGATATAGATTTTTTAACCTTATATGCAAAAGATATAATATTCCCAAAACTTTTTGTCTCATCAAGCTTTGTAAATATAAGATTATTGATACCTAATATAGAATAATGTTCATATATCTCATGTAGATCACTACCTTTAATATTTGCAGGTAATACCAACATCTTTTCAATATTGATATCTTTTAGTCTATTTTGATATTTGTTGATTATCTCTATCTTATCTATATCATATTGACTACTTCCTGCTGTATCTATCAATATATAATGACAATCTTGAAGTCTTAAAAGTGCTTCTACTAAATCCTCTGCTTTTTTAACAACCTCAAGTGGTATTCTCATAATATTTGTATATGCTTTTAGTTGTTCAATAGCTCCTACTCTAAAAGAATCAAGGGTGATGATACCAACCTTATAATCTTGCCCCATCTTATAAGCATATCTTGCAGCTAATTTTGCAATAGTAGTAGTTTTCCCAACACCAGTAGGCCCTACATACATAGTTATTTTTCTTTGATGAACTCTTACTGGTACTTCATATTTTATAGGGATAATTCGTCTTAATATTAGCTTGAAAAAATCTTTAATCTTTTTCTCATTTGATTTCATAGCAAGAGGAAGTTGAGTGATAGTTTTTTTCAAAATAGTATATGTCATCTCTTCATCAAATTCATTCTTTTCAAATAAAGCATATATATCTATAAATTCTGCAGGAATAGTTAAATCATAAAGTTTACTTTTTGGCTCCCAAAGAGATTTTTGTACCTTTTTAATCTCCTCTTGCATTTGTAAAATTTCTGCTCTAAAATCATAAAATTGTGCATCAATCTTTTTATCACTATTTTTTGATTTTAATTCAATTCTTTGTTTGACAACTTTAGCATCCTCTTCATTTTCTAATGCTACCAAGATTTCATACATATCCTTACTATCTTTACCTTTTGCAGATATTTTTTTAGTAGAGATTACGATTGCATCTTCACCACACTCCTCTTGTGCTTTTTTTAAAGCCATTGTTGGTGTTTCACCTAAAAATGATAACATTGTCATTTTACTTGTCCATTTTTATAAATTTTTTCTATAGTTCCATCTGGATTTTGAATTTTAATAAACTGTTTATTCTCACCAATAATCTTTCCAGCTCTTTCTATCACAATATTCCCAAAGTCATATCTTATTTTATATGATTTTGCTATTTGAACATCTTTATTGCAGATTGGTCTTCCTTTTAAGATATATCTTTTTGCTTGATATTTTTGTTTTAAAAGTTTCTCTTTATCAAACATTTGACATCTAACTCTTTTATCACTATTTATAACCAATAGATTATCATAGTTTAAAATCTCTTTATATTTTATAGTTTTTGTTGATACTAAAATATCTTGAGCAAATATTGATATTGATATAAAAACAAATAAAGCTAAAAATTTCACTATGCACTCACCTCAAACAATGAACCACCATTGATAGCTGATATATCATCAATAATCTGTTTATACATCTGTTTTACAGGTAATACAATAGATGCTAATTTTCCATTTAAATCATATAACTCTTTTAGATGTTCCTCTAAATTATCTACACAACTTCTATATTTATTTATATCTTCCCCATTTTGCATTGCTTGAGATAAAAGGTTATTTAACTCAGTATGTGAATCACTAATATTTTGCATCAACTCCAACTTTACATCATTTCTTTCTAAAAGTTTTTCATGATTTGCAGCTTTTACATCTTCAATATCTGCATTTATCGCTTCTTTTAACAAAATTGCAATATTTATCATTTTATCTACTTGATTTTCTATCATTTGAACTACCTTTTATCACTTAAAAATTTATATAACATATCACTAATACCTAGACTTCCTGCACTCGCTTTTGATAAACTTTCAGTGTACATACCTTTTATAATCTCATCACCAGTACCACCACCTGCTATATTTGTATCTTTTAAAGATATATCAAGAAGTTGTTGCATAAAAAATGATTCAAAATTATCACAAGCTCCTCTTAGTTCATCTTTGTTCATATTTTTATTATCAATTTTTTTATATTTATTTTGATTTATTAGTGTCATATCTACATTTGCATTTAACATATCCATACTATACTCCTAATTCTCAATTCGATCAAAAAAGTTTTCATTCCCAAAATCATTTTCATTATAATTTGATGTTCTAAATTTTAGTTCAACTCTTCTATTTGCATTGTAGTCATCACTTTTTGGTCGATATGAACCATAAGCTGCAACTTTTAATCTTGATGGTTCAATTTTATTTTTTATCAACTCTTTTACTATTTCAATAGATCTTAAAGCTGATATATCCCAACTATCTCTTGGGATTGTATTGCTATGAACTTCACCAACACTTGCATATCCTATAACTTCAATATCCATATTATCTGCCATAGTTCTTATAACTCTTGATAATTTTCGTATAAACATCTTAGCTTGATTGTTATCTATTTTATAATCACCCTCTTTAAACATTAAAGTTGCTGGGATATCAAGTGAAAATTCATTGTTATTTTTTACTGTTACTGTTATCTCTTCATCAACACTTGCATCTGCACTATCGTTGTATTCATTTGCTAAGTCTTCAATCTCTTGGGTATATTCACCATTATCATTTCCACCACCCATATCACCTTGATTTCCAGCTTCACTAGAATCTCTATGATCTTTTGATAAACTCTCTTTACTTGCTGCTGCTGTATCTGCTGATCCTTCAAGAAATCCCATACTTCTTCTCATAATATCAAAATACTCTTCAACTTTTTTCTTATCCATTGTTGCCATAGACAACAAAAGGATAAAAAAACAAAGAAGCAATGACATAAGGTCACCAAATTGAACAAGCCAACCAGGTAAACACTTAGGACAATCAGGACATTTATCTTTTGCCATTTTATTCCTCTACTGCTGGAAGTATTGTTGCTAGTTTCATCTTGATATTACCAATAGATTCACCAGCCGCAATCATACTAGCACCTTGTAATGTCACTTGATGTGCTATCATCTCTACATTATGTTTTTGTTCTAATTTTGATTCTATAATTCCTGCAACTCCAGTACCAATCAAAGCACCATACATTGTAGTAAGAAGAGCAACTGCCATAGCTGGTCCAACAGCACTTGGATCTGATAAGTTTGCAAGCATAGCAACAAGCCCTACAAGTGTTCCAATCATCCCCATAGCTCCAGCACTACCACCCATTGCACCATATATAGATATTTGAGTTTTATGTCTATTTTCCATATGTTCCAATTTTGTTTCCATCAAAGCTTCTAGTACATCTGGTTTTGTATTGTCCACCAAAAGGGCAAAAGCCTCTTTAAAAAATGGATTTTTTTCATCCATAATTTGTTGCTCCATACTCATTACACCATTTTTCTTAATCTCTGTAGCATAATGTATAATCTTCTCTATCAATTCTGGCATAGGTTCAACTTTCACTTCATTAAAAGCAACACCCATAGATTTTCCAAGTTGTCCCAATGCAGCACCTTCAAATTGTCCAGCAGTTACTGCTGCTGTTCCACCAAAAACGATAATTACAGAAGGGATATCAATATAAGCACCAAATCCTGCACCACCAAGTACAATAGCAAGGGCAACTAATCCCCAAACTCCACCAAATCCACCTGCGGTCGTTTTGTCCATACTTTACCTCTATATATCTATTTTATTTTCACCGATATATTTGATTTTTACACCAAATCTACCTTCAACAATTACAGCTTCACCAACACCAACTTTTATACCATTTATTAAGATATCAAGTGGTTCATTTACCATCTGTTCTAGCTCAATTATCTGTCCAACATCCCAGTTTACAATATCCTTTAAAAGAAATGTTTTACTTCCAAGTCTAACACTAAATCGTAATTTAACATTAAATAATAATTTTAAATTTTCTGTAGATTCTTCACCAAGAAGAGATAAGATTGAAGCAACAGCACCACTTCCACTTGCACCATTTGCTGCATCTGCAGCTTCTTCCTCTTCCTCTTCTGTAGGAATCTCTTCCCCCTCTACAATCTTACCAAGATAAGCTAATGATTCTTCATCAAATTGTATAAATAATTCAACTGGATTATTATTAAAAGTCATTTCAATAAGATATAAATTACTATAATCTTCTAAAGAATCACCTTGTATTATCTCAACATCTGTAGCTGTAAATTGAACTTTAGATAGATCATCAAAACCTTGTGAATCTATAGAGGTACTAATACTACCAACAATTGTAGATATAATCTCTTTTGTAGCATCTGCAATCTCATCATCAATAGAAGATTTTATATCTCCCATCTCACCTAACATATGATATTCAAATTTTGTAGCAATTAACGTAGGTAAGAAAAAAGTCCATTTACCATTTAATGTTTTAGATTTTACATCTACTGTAACTTTTACACATTGCTCTGATGAGATTTGATCTTGTGTTGCTGCAGATATATTATCTACAGATGATGTTAATGATAATAAACTTTCAAAAGTATGAATAAGTTCATTTTGTAAAATACTTGATATATCTGATGCCAATTATAAATCCTATCTAATTAAATTTTATTTTTAAATTTTTATGTAATTGATCTTTTAATCTAAGTATCTCATCTGCTGTAAATTGATATTCTACACCATCATTTGATACTCTTAAAAAGAACTCTTTTTTCTCACTATCAAATCCAAATTTTACATTATCTAAGATAACTTCATTTTTCTTTGTAGGTCTTTTCCCCTCTTCTAAGTTTTTGTACTTTTCATCAGCAATTACACTATATTTCTCTTCTGCTGTTTCTATTTTTGATATTTTATCTATATGTTCAACTTTTGCTTGATCCATAATCTCTAATCTACCAAGTAGCACAAAAACTCCTTAATCGACCATTTATCAATTCTAAATCAATATATTGTTTATCACTCAATGGTCTTTTTAGCTATACAATATATTATACCACATATTATCTTTATATAATTTAATAGAAATTTTTATTTAGTGATTTTTTATAATGACTCTAAAAAGTCATCAAGTCCGACAAGTTTAAAATCTATAAGAAAACCTTTAAATTTTTCTCTAAAAGATTGTTTTGCACTATATATTTTTAAACTTTGTATAAGCTCTACTCCATTTAAAAATCTTGCATCATTATCGTTCAATTCAAATTGTAACATCCCTAATGTCGCACTTGCATTACTATAATCATTCATTTGTAAATAACAAGCTATTGCTAGATAATATGTATATCTATCATTTAATTTATATTTACTTTGTAGATGTTCAATTATCTTAGAGCTTTGCTTTGCATAGCCATCAAACAACAATACAAAAGCTTTTGTAACTTGATAAGTTGGAGCATCTTCATCATCTATATTAAAATCAACAAGATCAAATATACCCAAACCTTTTAAAAGATCTACATAATACTGAGTAATTATAAATGGCCCTTTTAAAAAATAATCATTATACTGTTTTGGTATAGTATCTTGCAATCTTGATATATATTCATATTGATTTTCATTTTTTTGTTTTGCTAGATTTCTAAATAGATATACTAAAGGATCTTTAACATCTGCTTGAAGTAAAGGTTCATCCTCTTTTATACCATCTTTATTGATATGTTCAAGGAAATATAAGGCTCTCATAAATATAGATTTTTTAGTAGTATTATCAACTCTAATATTTTTTAATGGCAATTTTGAATTATATATCACACGATATATATATTTACCTAAATATTGATAATCCCCATGATTTGACAATAGATTTTCAACTATTTTATCTTTTTTATCATCTCGAAGCTTAATACTACCTCTTAGTGAACTAATAAGTGTCATAGCACTATATAATTTATTTGCATGATTCAAATCATAAGCTTTTTTAAAATATTTGTTTGCTTTGATAAAATTATCTATTTGAGCATAAGCTAATGCTAAATTATAATATTCATACGATTTTGTATCATATTTATTATCAATAATCTTTTGTAACTCTTGAGCTCTTATTATTGGATCTTTTTTAACAATATTAATAAAATCATTATTGTATTTTATCATATTATCTAGTGAGCTTATATTGTTTTGATTTTTAAGTACAAATCCCAATGTTGAGTCATTGTTTATCTCTTTTTTATCTATAAATATAAAAGGTGCAAAATAAAATATCATATCTATTTTTCTATCTATAGATAATTTCATCACCCTATTTAGATGCTCTTTTGCAGTATATTTATCTTTATTAAAAAATATTTTAAGTGGCATTTTTCTATTTGTATCAAAGATTTTCTTTCTATCTTGTATATCATCTAATCTATCTTGAAGTAATAATATTTGATTTGATTTTAAATCTTTAAATACCTGCAACCATAAAATTTGATTTATCAATTCATCATCTTTTGTTTTTTGATATGCTTGTACTAAATTTATATTTGCTTTTGTATAATTTCTTGTCTTTATATATAAAATAGCAAGTTTCAATCTATCTTTATCTTTCATACTCTCTATAATCTTTATAGCTTTTTTATATTTTTTCAAAATAATATAAGTATCTGCTACAAGTCTTTTTACATGTGAATTGATTTGATTTGGCTTACTTTTTTTAGTTACATTTAGTATAGTTGATATATATTTTCTATCATTTGTAATAAGATACAAATAATATGAAGCACTTATATATGAATACAGATCATACATAGCTGCTTCTTTTATATCATATATCTTTTTTAAATATAGGTATGCATTGTTTGTAGAGTGTAATTTATAATACCCTATACCTATATTTAAAAAAGATGGTATTTTTAATATTTTTGCTGTTTTTTTAAAAAGATGTATCGCTTTTAGATATTTTTTCTCTTCCAAAAAAAGCACTGCATTATTAAAATCAACTTGCAGTGCTAAAGATTGCTCTTTTTTTGTTAAATGTTTATAATTAAATATAACATTTGGTTGAGATTCATATACAAATGAATCCTTAGCAATCAAATATAAACTAAAAAATATAAAAATTATAATTTTTTTCATTTAACTTTATCTATTTTATATAATACCTACAGAAGAGTAGAGTTCATCTACCCTTTTTTGTAGTAGTTCATTTCTATGTTTTAGATCACTATTTGCCAATTTTAATCTTTGTATCTCTTCTCTTGCCTTTTTTAGACTTTCATCTGTTTGATTTATAGTATCCAAAGCATCATTGAAACTTTTTTCCAATTTTTCCATCTCTGATAATCTAGTAGTATTAGAATGTTCCAAAAATTCTTTCTCCTCTTTTATCTTTCGATAAAAAGATTTATACACATTCATACTGCTATAATAATATAAAGCTAACACACCAAAAATTGATACAAGTAAAATATTATCCATAATACCTATCGTTTAAGTTGAATTAGTGTATTTAAAATACTATCTGCTGTTGTAATAGATTTTGAGTTTGCTTCAAATGCTCTTTGGAATACCATAAGATTTACCAAACTTTCACTTAAATCTGCTGTACTTAATTCTACCGTACTTGATTTTACATCTGCTGTTTTATCATTATTTATATTATATATTGGATCACCACTTGCTAATGTTGCTTTTAGTAAATTATCCCCTGCTGGTTCTAGTCCTCTATTTGATACAAATTTTGCAACTGCTACTTGCCCCACTGCAAACATAGCACCATCTTGACTCATTGTTATTAATCCTGTACTATCAACATTAAAATCACCAAATGCACTATCACTGATACCTAAAGTATCAAGTCGAAGTTGTAAACTACCTTTTGATGCACTTTGATCAATTTTAGTTCTTATCTCCATAAATTCAGCACCAGTACCTTCTCGTCCTGAATAATCTGCATTTCTTTTTATATCTAAAGCAGGATCAATATCATTTCCATCATCATCTTTTGTCTGTTTCATATCACCTGAATATTCAACATCATAATTACTATCAAGTGTTTTTACAACTAAAGCACCATTTACATTATATGCTTTTATATAATTTTTTAAATTATCATCTTCATTTATACTTCTTACAAAGTCATCAATAGTTAATGTAGCTGTATCATCATCATTTGCTCCACTATCTTTTGATATTGTTATTGGGGCTGCTTGTGCTGGAGTACCTCCATCATTTGGTACAATTACATTTTTTCCTAATCCTTTATCATATATTGTAATACTATATGTAAATTCATTATCATCATCTAATCCATTAAAATCAGCATCAGTATAAACATCCTCTTGCTTACCTGTAATTGCTTGATCAAGTGCATTTCTAATACTATCTAAAGCACCTGTACCTTTACCTGGATCAGATACAACATCTGTATCAAAAGTACCTGGTTTATCATCACCATTATGTACCATACCACAACTACTTATAGTAAATGTATCTCCTGGTACTAATGATTCTATTCTTAAAATACCTTTATTTACATCACCATCAGCTGTACTTGGAACAAACGGATTATCTGTCGCTGTATATGATTTTATCCCTGGTATTTTATTGATTTTATCAGAAAAAGCTTTCATAGTTTTTCTATATCCATCATCTGCATCATCACCAGTAATATATGATTGAGATATTCTATTACCATTTATATATACATATACCTCATCTCCATCTTGTGAAATAGCTGAAGCATCACCAGTATCTGGTAAATCTATATGACTAATTTGACTTTTTGCATTTGCACTTGAACTATTTGGATCATTTTTTAAATTTTGTAGTGCTGTATCATAAGCCTTTACAAGCTCTTCAACATCAGCTATTTTACTTGATTTTGTTTTTAATCCAGCTCCAGTAAAGATTGTTGCATTATCATCTTTTGCTGTAAGTGTATAATCTGTAGCTTTTGCTGTGATTGTCTCTACAGAATTTGAATATTTTATAATTTTTGATGATAACATTTTTGTATAATCATTTGTAAAGTGTGATATATTTGGATTACTTGTCTCAACAGCTGGGTCTGATGCCATAGCCCAACCTTGCACATCATTTCCTACTTGATCTTGAAGTGTTCCACTATCTCCCATACCAAAACTTCCAGCACGAGTATAATATGTTTCACTCGTACCTCCTGTTCTAGTATTTGATACTGCAAAGAAACCATCCCCCGCAAGTGCTAAGTCATACTCTACACCTGTAAGTTTTAGATTTCCTTGCTTATATAGCTTTTCGGCATCTAGTACTTGTGTACCTTTACCTATATCATTTTGATACATTTGATCAGCAAATGATATTCTTGATGCTTTATATCCTATAGTATTTACATTGGCTATATTGTTTGATTCATTATCTAATGCTGCTTGAGATCCTGCAAGTCCTGATATACCTGTCCATAATGCTCCGATCATAATAATTCCTTATTGTCATGTTTACTCAATATCTAAAGTTAAAAACTTTAAAATACTAAGTGTTAAATTCTATTGTTAGAACTTAACACTTAATATCATCTATTAAGTGTTATTTTTTCATTGCTAGTGCTGTTTTTAAAAACTCATCACTAGTAGTTACTGATTTACTATTTGCCTCATAAGCTCTTTGATAAACCATAAGATTTACTAAACTTGTACTTAAATCACTATTACTAAGCTCTATAGTATTATTTAATATTTTATTTTCATTAGTTGCAAATATCATATTTCCAGATTGTGTTGTAGCAGAATATAAATTATCACCTTTTGGATTTAATCCCTCTTCATTTGAAAATACTGCTGTTGTAATTTTACCAACTGCATATCTATTGTCCCCTTGAGTAATATATAAAATATCCCCATCAAGTTCAGGTGTACCAAATGGACTTTGTGAAATATTTAATTCATCAAGTTTTAGTTGTAAACTTCCTGTATTATCTGTATTTAGATTTGTAGAATCCACTACAGATGATATTTTTAGGAATTTTCCATCCGCATTTTCAACTGCATCTTTCAATGCTAATTCAACTGCATCTAATTTTGCTTTTCCACTACCTTTAACTGCTGGTGTTGTATCTATAGTTGGCTGTGGTGTAGTTGATACAGAACCATTATAAAGTCTTGCATTTGATATAGCACTATCTTCCCCAGGAAGTAATGTTTTTACTGTAAGATTACCATTATCATCAACTGAAGCACTCAAACCTTTTGTATTTGATATTTGATCAGCAAGATTATTCAATGTAGTTTGAGCATCTGTATCAAATTGTGTACTATATGTTATTGCACCTATAGTTAATTCTACACTATCAAATGAATCTGTTAATTTATTTTTATCATAACTAATTGTTGAAGTTTGATTTGTAGGTGCTTCACCAGCAGTTGGTGATGCACTATATAAACTTAACTCATTTCTATAAGCAGTTGAAAGATATTCTACATCTGCAATTTTTGCATTTCTTGTTTTATAATTATTACCTTTTTGACTATCTGGATCATTAATTGCACTTACTGTATAATCTGTAGTTTTAGTATTGATAGTTTCAACATAACTATCATCACTATTTTTTACAACTTGTGAACCAATAAAAGTAGAATAATCATCTGTAAACATAGTATCATCACTACTAGAAACAACACTATCAGTTTTAGCTGATATACCTAATACTTGATACCCATTTGCTGTTTTTAAGGTACCATCAGCCGACATATTAAAATTACCAGCTCTAGTATATTGGATCTCCTCAGTATCACCTTTTACCATAAAAAATCCCTTACCACTAATAGCCATATCGTATGGATTATTAGTAATTTTTAGATTTCCTTGACTATATGACTTATCAATATTTTCTATAGAGATACCTTTCCCTATAGAATTTTGGTACATTTGATCTGCAAATGAGATACTATCTGCTTTGTATGCTACGGTACTAACATTTGAGATATTATTTGATTCACTATTTAGGGCAGTTTGAAAACCATTTAATCCCGAAATACTACTATATAATGCATCTATCATCTTACTACTCGTGTACTTCTTTAATATCTGTCATTGCAATTTTTGTAAATTCTTTATCATATACAGGTATTGGAGACGAAATCTCATATTTACTTAAAGTATCTTCATCTGTAATTTCTTCACCATCATTATCTAATAATAGATATTTTCCATCAACAATTTTAAAAGTTCCATCATCATTAATCACAGCATTTACACCTGTATCTTCACCATCAGCATCATAAAATTTTCCAGTTTCATCATAAGTGATATCTGAATACACAGTATTACCATCATCATCTTCATCCACTTCTCTTACTTTTTCATAAAATCCTGTTTGTTTATTTGCATTTAAAAATACTTGTCCATCTTCAGATTCTACAGTAGCAACTTTATAAGAGTTTGCTCTACCTGTAGTTTCATCAACAGTTCCATCCTCAACTGTTTTACCCATAAATGTAACTGAACTAGATAATGCTGAAGTAGCATAAGCATTTTCCAGTGATGTTAAAGATTCACTCATAGTTTTATTTGTATCGATAGTTGACATCTGTAATTCAGAATTAAGCATAGAATCTGTATCTTGCGGATCTGTTGGATCTTGATTTTTTAATTGTTCTATTAGTAATTCAAGAAAATCATCTGTTGTTAATTCATTTGGATCATCTTGTGTAGTATATCTTACACCATCCACAAGTTCTGTGTTATCTAAATATCTATCTCTTATAACTTCCATATTATCCCCTTTTATACTACTTGTTCGTTGAAAAAATACCCAACAACATTATCTGCATCCATCGCATCTTGAATACGAACTGCTAATTTTTCATCTATTACTATTATATCACCCGTACCTACAATCCTAGAGTTTACAAAGATATCACCACCTGCACCTGCAAGTTTATCCAATGCGATAATATCCCCTTCACCTAAACTTAGAAATTTTCTAATATCAATATCTGTACTACCTAATAATACATCTACAGATATTTGGGCATCTACTAGACTACTATAATCTTGCTCTGTAATTTCCATACTTTACCTTTTCAAGTAATTTTATATATTTTACTAAAATAATGCTTTTATTTGTATAATATATAAGGGGAATTATTAGTTTTCTGATAAAATTTTAAAACTATGATTTTTAAACTCTATATATAGTTCTTTTTTACCATTAAAAGTATAATTTTTTGTATGATATCTTTCATACAATAATATCTTAAATAATTTTCTATCTAATTCATTTGGATAAGGTATAATATTTATATTTGAAAATATTATAGATTTTTGTTCTTGTTTTGCAAATATCTTTTTTTTGTGAGCTATAAATTTATCCAAATCCACACCATTTGCTCTTTTAAAATCTTTATCATAATAAGATAAATATTTTTCTAAATCACTATTAATCCAAGATATTTTCCATAGATACAATGAAGATAAAATATCTACAATAATATCTCTATCTACCATAAGATTATCATCTTCTCCTATTATTAAAATTGTCTTTTTTAAATCTATTTTCTTATATAAATCTTTTAAAGAATTATTATTTAATACAATACAACCTTTTGAATATGGATCCCTTTTTTTATCTTGTGGAACACCATGCAACCATATTCCATGTCCTGTTTTACCTAAACTTTTATCATAATTATTAGGATATGATGTTACCAGTGCAAATGGCCCATAAAATGGCTCTATATTGGATATCTTTTTAATAATATTATATACACCTACAGGTGTTTTTAAATCACCCTCTTTAGATTTATTTCCTTGATTTTTACCTATAATTATAGTTGAACTAAATATCTTATTAAAATAATTCTTATCTTTCTTATATGTAACTATTTGTTTTAAATCTTTATTACATAAAAGTATATAATTTATAGATTCATAATAACCTTTTGATAAATCTTTATCTTTTAGATAATCTTTCCAATACTCTTTTGTAGATAATTTGTGATTTAACATCTTTTCTAATTTTTGAGGTGTATTTTTACGGTAAATATCCCAAAAATTTTCATCTGCATTTAGTATAACAACAGTAAGAAATATCATTAATATATATAATTTCAAAGCATTTTATCCAGTTTAAATAGTAATATTGTATAATAATATAATATATTTCCACAAAAAAGAGTTAAATTGATAAGATTATTGATAGTTTTAGTTATATTTTACAATACACTTCTAGCAAGTATTATACAAGATGAAGTTTGGCCAAGAGGTGCATCTCTTATAACTATGCTAAACAAATACCATATACAAAAAGATATATATTTTAACTTATCAAAAACAGATAAAGAGTTGTGTTCAGAGATAGAAGCTGGAGTACATTATCAAATATTATTTGATGACAACCATCAAATACAACATCTCCTAATACCAATTAGTGAAGAGATGCAAATCCATATCTATAAACAAAATAATAATTATAAATTAGAAATTATCCCTATTATATTTGACACCCAAACAAATATCCTAACAGTCGATATACATAACTCACCATACCAAGATATCATAAAGATATCCCACAATAAACAATTAGCAAATGAGTTTGTGAGAGATTTTAAAAAATCTGTAAATTTCAGGAAACTTCATCATGGCGATAAAATTGTTATAAAATATACTCAAAAAATAAGAATGGGACAATATTTTGGAACACCAGTAATATTATCAGCAATGATAAAAATGCAAAGAAGAACAAAATATATATTTCAAAATCCACAAGATGGAAGATACTACGATGATAAAGGTAGAAGTCTAACTAGTGTATATTTTAAAGTACCACTAAAATATACAAGAATATCAAGTAAATTTACATATAAAAGATTTCACCCTATTTTAAAACGATATATTGCCCACCTAGGGATTGATTTTGCAGCTCCTAGAGGGAGAAAAATATATGCAACTGCATCTGGTAAAATTATATTTAGAGGTAGAAAAGGTGGATATGGAAATGCCATTATTATAAGACATAGTGGAGGATATAAATCTCTATATGGTCATATGAGTAAATTTAGCAATAATGTAAAAAAGAACTCTTGGGTAAAACAAGGTACATTAATAGGATATGTTGGTACGACAGGAAGAAGCACTGGCCCACATCTTCATTTTGGATTATATAAAAATGGAAGAGCGGTAAACCCTGCTAAAGTTTTTAAATATTCTAAAAAAATACTTTATGGTAAAAATAGAAGAAATTATCTAAAATATGTAAGAAAATTAAAAAAACAGATGAATGAAGCACTAATATCCAATACACAAATGTATAATCTAAAGCCTTTTAAGCTATACTACAATCTTGATTCAAATCAAACAAAATAAGAGGAGTAGTATTATGGATGAAAAAGAGATATTAAAACAATTTGAACAATTACACCCTTCTGAAATTGCAAATGAATTAAAAAAGATAAAAAAAACAGATGAAGATGTTTTTTTCTCATTATTAGAAAATATCCCAGATGATATATTGGGTGAAGTTTTACTTGAACTTCCAGAAAATATTAGAGATGAAGGATATAAATCACTATCAATAGAAAAACTTACAGATGTAGTTGAAGAACTTGAAACAGATGATGCAACTGATGTGATAAAAGATATTGAAGAGTTTGACCCTAAAAAAGCTGATGATATTTTAGATGGACTTGATGAAGAGGATCAAGAGGAGATTAACTGGCTTAGAAAATATGAAGATGATGAAGCTGGTGCAGTTATGCAAACTGAGCTTTTTAGTGCCAATATAAATGAAACTATCAATGATGCTATACAAAAATTAAAACAATTAAAAAATGAAGGTGAATTGGAAAATATCCATCAAGTTTTTGTAGTAGATGATGATCAAACATTATTATCTTCTATCTCATTAGAAGATTTAATTGTTTATGATTTTAACCTTCAATTTAAAGATATTTTAAAAGATAATGAAAAATTCAACAAACCACTATCGGTAAAAGCAGATGATGATATTATGGAAGTTGTAAAACTTTTTGAAGATTATGATCTTTCTGTTATAGCTGTTACAGGATACAAAAATAGACTAATTGGACGAATTACATCGGATGATATTTTGGATGTTGCAGGGCAAAGTGCTACAGAACAAATGTATCAATTAGCTGGGGTAAATGATGAATTTGAACATGAAGATGATCTTATCACTACAAGTAAAACTAGAGGTTATTGGCTATTTATCAATCTTTTTACAGCGGTCCTTGCTTCTACTGTAATTGGACTATTTGATGATGTTCTTCAACAATATATCGCTCTTGCTATTTTAATGCCAATAGTTGCATCTATGGGTGGAAATGCAGGAACCCAAACACTTGCAGTTATGGTAAGACAATTAGCTCTTGGAGATATCGATGATACCAATAAAAAAGAAGCAGTAAAAAAAGAGATTTTTATATCAATCTTCAATGGACTTTTATTTGCTGTTGTATTAGGTGGAGCTACAGCTTTTTGGTTTTCAAATATGATGCTAGGGGTAGTTATATCTCTTGCTATGATAGTTACACTATTTAGTGCAGGATTTTTTGGTTCTCTTATACCTTTAGTATTAAAAAGATTTGATATAGACCCAGCGATAGGAAGTTCTGTAATATTAACAACTGTTACTGATGTAGTTGGTTTCTTTAGTTTCCTAGGACTTGCTAAAGTTATATTGATGTAGATATGATAGATAATAGAAAATTTTATCAAAAATCTATCAAAGAGCATGGGATATCTGCACAAGGTGTCCATTGGAATAGTAAATATACTCAATACAAAAGATTTGAGATATTTACTAAACTTATCAAAAAAGATATAAAAGATAGTATTGTTATAGATGCTGGTTGTGGATTTGCTGAATATTATAACTATTTACAAAATAACCATAAAATACCAAAACGATATATAGGTATAGATATCTTTGAAGATATGGTAGATATATCATCAAAAAGATATCCATTTTTAGAATTTTACACACTTGATATACTTGAAGATGAATTGATATATGGAGATTATTATCTATGTAGTGGAGCTATGAATCTACTACATAAAGATAAACTATTTTATTTTATCCATCGTTGCTATACCCATAGTGCAAAAGGGTTTATATTTAACTATTTACAATCTTTAACTTTTGTAGATATTTCAAAAGAGGAGATAATATCATATTGTAAAACATTATGTGATAATATAAAAATCAAAGATGACTACTTAGACAATGATTTTACTGTTTATATGAAAAAAAGACTGGACTAAAGTCCAGTTTCCAATAATTCTGGAAGTGAGGCTTTCTCAAAGAGAGTGCAAAGCACAAGAGCCTCACCATTTGGATTATATCTCGCACAAAAGACTAAACTAAAGTCCAGTTTCCAATATTCCTGGAAGTGAAGCTTTACCCTCACATAAAAAAAGGGGCTGTCAAAAGACAACCCCTTTTAGAACTTATATAATCGTTTAGACTATAGTGCTTGTTTTGCAGCTTCTAAAGCTTCTTCATAGTTTGGTTCTTGAGTAATTTCTGGAACAA